>Ga0302320_10000038_pt1 | contig 235788 bp, 211 predicted proteins | sample Bog_T0_3_FD_202130 | JGI IMG/M metagenome (GOLD analysis project Ga0302320, IMG submission 202130) | Peat permafrost microbial communities from Stordalen Mire near Abisko, Sweden - Bog_T0_3 | ecosystem: Environmental > Terrestrial > Soil > Wetlands > Peat | place: Sweden: Abisko, Stordalen... | reverse complement strand
CGCCGGGGGCAAGGGCAATGAGTTGCGTGAAATTCCGGCCGTTCAACTGAAGGGCAGCAACTTCTTTGCCGGTGATTGTCCCGCTGACTTCATTGCTTTCAAGGTGCAACTCGGTCAACTCTTCCCCGGCCTGCACGTTGACCGTGGTCTGACTTCCCCCCACAGTCAACTGCACATTGAATATGAGAGCCTGACCCATTCCGAGTGCCACATCGTGCACGGAAACGTTGAAACCGGGAGCCTGCACGACCATTCGGTAGTTGCCCGCGGTGAGATACGGAACACTGTAGTTGCCCGACTCGTCCGTAGTTGTCTTTATCTGCGCGCCTGTGTCCTGATTCGTGGCTTCCATTGCGGCATTCGCGACGGCGGCGCCTTCCGGGTCAGTAATCTGCCCGTAAAATCTGGCGTTTTGCGCCTGTCCGTTGCGCGCAAGCAGAAGAAGGAGGAGCAAGGCGCAAGTGCCGCAGAACTTGCGAAGGGCAAATACGTGCATGATGAATTTCCGCCTATTTCGAGTGGGGCGTGGGAGTTTCAGAGGAAGCGGCGGAGAGCGCCACCGGCTTCCAGGGGATTTGCAATAACGAATCTCTAACGTGTTGCTGCGACCGCAAAATATCCTCGGCAAGGGCCGCCGCGGGTCTGGCATTCTCGTCACTAGAGTCAACCAGCTCGCGCACCGCCGCGAGGTTGCGCTCTGCCGCATTGGCAAGGGCTAAAGGTTCACTCGGCGGGGCGATCGTCTCCACTGCCAGTCCCAGGGACGCGACCAAAGCCTGCTGCTCCGCCAAGGCTGCTTCCAGATGCCCGACGCGGTCATGAACCAGCTGCGACATCAACCGCTGAATGCGCAGGTCGAAGGAGTCACGGCCTGCGAATCGATCTTGAAGATCCGCGAGCTTCTTACCGTCGCGGGCCACAATCGTCGCCAAATTGAGCAACCGGTACGATGCCTGCCGGCACACCTCCTGCGGCTTGTGCGCCGAAATGCAATAACGGTCGAGCTGACTGATGCCTGAGACCACAGACTCCGCTTTGATCTCCGAGATGCTGGACGACAAGGCGCTGTTCGCATCCAAGTCCAGATAGCTTGAGATATTTGCCTGAACATGAGGAATCGCGCCGAGTTGACTCACCAGTTCAAACTTCCTCGCATTGCTTTCGACAACGCCTTCCACGCTCACGCCCTTTGACGATCGCACAATTTGAAGACGCTCTGCATCCGCATGCAATTGCTGCAGGGCACGCATGGCGCTCAGCATGGCCACGTCGATCTCGCTCTCATCGAGAGGCGCGGCCACCGGTGCAAAGCTCCGGCTATCGCCGCGTAGCTTGTTGGCGGAAACGGCTCCTGAATCCGCCTCGAACCACGCATTGCTGACAGGTCCCCAAGGGACAACGTCGTAGGACAATTCGGCAACTTCGAGGGTCTCCTCGTTCTGAAATTCAACCGTTCGTGCAACCGGGTGTAGGCCCTCGATCCGGATTGTCAGCGATTCTCTGCGCACAGGACCATCGGGCACATCGGACGTCAAGACCAGCAAGCCTCGCGGCGATTCCTTTACATGGTCGTTCGCGTGGGCGAGTTGACTGTGCCAGCGGGTGAAATCCTTCTCGGACAAGGGATCGGCCCAATCGAACGCTGCCTGGAGGAGGTTGCTGCCGACCTGGACATTCTGTTTTGCCCCGATGCCCTGCTTCGGCTCTCGCCGCCCTTCGATATCGCGGTAGACATCCTGAACAACTACTTTGCCGCGAACCTTGATTTGCAGTCTCTGGTGAACGGCGCCCACCTTTCGTCCTGAGCGGGAAAAACTCTCGGACGTCTGCAATTGGTTCAGGGTGCTCAGAAAGAGAGCCTGTTCGTGGGCGCGGTGGCTGCGCGACCAGACACCCGTGCCGGCAAAAGTCACGATGGCGATTGTCGATGCGGTGAGTGCGGCAAAGGTAAGGACACGGCGCTCATCGCGATCGACGAATGACCGACCGAAACGGCGAAGCCGACTTGCTACACGCGCGCGCCAACTCAGTTTCGTGGTCGACGGGAAAGCCACTGGCTCAGTCGAGACCGCCGGATCGGAAGCTGCAGTCGCGACAAAGTGCGGATCTCGGTAGGTCGCCTCGATTGTGGCGCGGTCATCGTCCGTCGTTGCTCCGCGGTACGCGCTGTCTCTGGGCGCTGAGGAAAAGGAATCCTCCGTTGAGCGAGCCTCGGGGGGCGGCATGCCGGCGAGGGATGTAACCGCGGTCAGGCAAGGCTTGCACACCACAATATGCGCGAGCAAGTCCGAGTCAACGGAGCGGCTGTTCAACGAACTGCAGTGCCGGGTAAGTTCCGCGCCGGATGGGCAGAGACCGCGAGGACTGGCGAATATTTCACGGCGCAGCTCATCGGCAAACTCTTCCCGCGGAACAGGCGCATCTCGAAATGCAAGGCCTTCAGAACTCGATCGTGCAGGCGCCTCGCCTCTCCGAGATTCCAGCAGGTGCGCTTTCAACTCCGAACGCGCCTGGCGAAGACTGAGATCGACAGAGTGACGCGTGGCGAGGATGATCGAAGCGATCTGCTCCGGATAATACCCATGGAAGAAGCGCAACAGGAAGATGCTTGCGAACTTTGCCGTGTGCCTTCTCCACAGTAAGTAGCTAAGTATGGAGCGAAGTTCGCTCTGCACCTCAATCTGGTCGAACAGAGTGGACGAGCGAAGGCTTGCCGCGAGGGTATCGGCATCGGCGGCCATCAAGCTCTGCAAAGGGTAACGGCTTTTCCTGCGGCGTTCGCTCAGATGGGCATACTTCAAATACGAATAGAGAAGCGGCTCCAGGTCATGAAGCGAATGCAGTGTGTCCCAGGTGAGCAAGACGCGAACGAAAGTTTCCTGAACCAGATCTTCCGCAGCTTCGCGGTCATTCTCGGTAAACTGAAGTGCCCACCGCAGCAGCCAGGAATATTTGGCCGCAAACATGTGCTCCGGTGGCTCCTCGGAGGCCTTGCGAGCATGAGCTAGATGCATGGTGTCTCTCTTTATATACCCGCAGCAAATCTCTCAAATCTCTCCCCTGTTAATAGTCAATTCACGAACAGTTATTTAAAACGTAATTCACATTAAGTTCATGCGATTGTCATGATTCGCTGGCGCGGCGCGGAATAACGTCACGTTGGCGAGGACAAGCGCTTGCTCCTCGCAAATACTATGCACGGCCATCGAATTCATCTCACTCACACGCCGCCAAGAATCGAGTGTTGCTCAAGCTGGGCAGGTTCCTTGCCTTTTGTGTAAGCGGCACAACCCACATGTCCATCCCCGGCTTTGAGTCGAGCCTCATCCCCCTTGAGCCGGGAGCAACCGAAACAGCGCCCTCAACAAGGAGTGAACATGAGAAGTTTTAGAAACATGATCGGAGCCGTCGCCCTCGTGGCGATCGCCGCCTGTGCGTCCAACGCGTCCGCACAGACTTTGAAAGTTCTTACGGCCGGTTCTTCCGCTCAATTTGGACCCTTCGCTGTGGCAGCTTACAAGCTAGCCAAAAGCGGCGGAGCCAAGGCTTACCATTACACGGTGAAGAGCGGCACATGCCTCAGCGGCTCCACAACGTGCTATGCGTCGCTTGCAGACTCACGCACGGTCGGATCGGCAACAATCAACAAAGAGCCGGGCAACCTTTGGGTGGTGTGGAGCAGCAACGGTGTCTGGGCCTACCTGAGCGTCGACTCCACCGTGGGCGTGCGCACGTTTATGGCCGCTCCCCGCGCAACGCTGGCCCTTTCGCCGCTGGCATCGCTGCCGGTGAGTGGAACTTCGAACTACCTCTACTGGAGCGACAGCTCGCATGACACAGCGCTTACATCCACCGTTTATGCGGCGCTGAATGGAACAACGCTCACTGCCGCGAATACCGACATTCGACCCGAGGACGCGCTGTTCGCAACCAACCGCGCGCTCAACACTCTCGGATACGGATCCGTGGCCGATCCGCGCGCCGGTCATTCTGGCCAATACCTGATCGGGTACGGTATCCAAAGCAAATTCGCGACGGGAATTGCCAATCCGGTCTCCTTTGCCATCTCCGGCAACGATCCTTTCTCCGGCGACCCGGTGACGCCCTTCGTCACCATCCCCGTGGGTGCTGCTCCGATCATCTTCCTGGCCAACAATGCCGGCGGCTCCGCGACGTCAACCGCAACCGACATCACCACGGCGAACGCATCCGCCCTCTTCAGTGGAACCGGTGGTTGCGCGGGTAGCCTGGTGACCGGAGTCTCGGCCTCCGCTGCTCTGCTTCCCATCTTGCGCGAGCCCCTTTCCGGCACCATGAACACCGTTGAATTCTCAGTTTTCGATCCCGGCGGCAACTCCCAGGAAACCGGCATCAACAACGGTAACCTTGCAGCCCCGAACGGCAACATCAATCCGCTGCAACTGCCTTGCGGATCCGGAACTCGTTACCGCGCCATCGGCACGGGCGACGAAGTCAAGGACGTGGAGACGCAGACCAATGCGGTCGGCTATGCATTCTTCAGCTTCGAGTCCACCGGCGCAAACGCGAATGGCAGATACCTCACGCTGAACGGCGTCGATCCGCTCTATGGCGCCTACTCGACCGGCGCTCTGCCGAGCTGCGGAAGCGGCGCCGGTTATCTCAGCTGCCCGGTCGCGGGCGGATCCTCCTTCCCGCACCTTCGCGACGGATCTTACCCGGCCTGGTCCATCTACCGCATCGTCACGGATAGCGCGCATCAAGCCAATGCACAGGCCCTGGCAACGGAAGCGGAAACGCTTGTGAACTCGACGATTCCGGATTTCGTTCCCTTCAACCCGGTGTGCGCTCTTGTGGCTTCCGGAAAGAACGATCCCGGTCTCGATGTCTATCGCGAACACTTCGTTCCTTCAACGATTGCGACGACCCCCGACTCGATTGCAATCAGCCCGAATGACGGACCGCGGAACGCCACCAATGTGGCTTGCACCACGGTTCGCGCCTCCTTGCCGCACCTCACGCTGGGCGGACAGGGTTCTTCGAACACCGAGAAGGGTGGAGACGTGGGTGGTGGAATCGAGGGACCATTCTCGAAGACCCATCTTCCCACCGCACCCGGACCGACGCAGTCTTCCACTCACTAACCCTCAGGCCGTTTGACGTGTGAAATGCAGTCTGCAGGCGGAGCTTGAATGCCGCCTGCAGATTGCGGCATTCAAGCAAAGATCGTTGCTGTGAAGTTCATTTTCTAAACCGGAAGGTCCCGTGTATTTGAATCGCAATCGATCGGCGTTTGCGCGATACGCCAACGTACTCCTGCTTGGAGCATTCATCGCGCTTTCTTCAAGCGCGCATGGACAAACGGCGGCCTCGTTCCGAACCCGGCACAGTTCCATAAAAAAGAATGGGCAATCTGGATTTCTGCCCGGCGTCATCAGCATATTTGCCGGGAACGGCGATTCAAACTCCGGCGATTATGTGGATGGTTCACTGCCGCCGCAGACAGCGATCGGACCGCCCACCGCCGTGGCCTCCGATAGCGAAGGCGATGTTGTTTTTTCGAACGGCTCGGAAGTCATGATGGTCTACGCGGGCGAAGCAATTCTACCGCTTCTCGCCGAAGTGACAACCCAGGCCACGCCCAGCGTCACTCCGGTCGCCGGTCATGTCTATCTTGTCGTCCCGGAGACAACCGATACCACGGTCTACACGGGGGAACCCGCGAATCAGGCGCCTTTCTCGGGCATCGCTGGAATGTGGTTCGACTCTTCCGACAACCTGTACCTCGCAGACGCAGCGTACGACTCCGTTTTCAAGGTCGATCACCAAACCGCGATCGTGACCCTTGTGGCAGGACAATTCGATGTCACGAGCTCGTACACTCCAGGCAACGTGATCGACGGCGTGCCCGCAAACACCGTCGCGTTGTCCAACCCGACGGATGTCAAAACGGATGCATTTGGCAATATCTACATCGCCGATGGCGGCAACATTGCAGCCTTTGTCATCTATGCAGGCATTCAGCCCCCGCCGGTATTGGCCGCGGAGGGCATCGCCACGACTCCCAGCGATATCGGCAACATCTACACCATCGCGGGGCAGATTCAGAATTATTGCAGCACGCCGGGTAGCTGCACGGATGGCGGGCCAGCCAATGGTTCGCTGATCAGCGGAGCGATTTCGCTCTCTGTCGACGCCTCGGGCAACGTCTATATCCTCGATAACAATGCGAACACCGTTCGATTGATTTATGTCGGCGGAACAGCGCCGCCACTGCTGAGTGCGGTTTCGAACCCGCAAGTTGGATCTATCTACACCGTGATCGGTTTGAACTCGCAGTTCATTCCTTGTGCCACTGCGCCCTGCGGCGATGGCGGAACGGCAGCCAACGCGGCCTTCACCTCGCCCTTGTATCTAGCGGTGGACTCCAGCGGCAACGTCTTTCTAGACGACCAAGGGGATTTTGCAATCCGAAAGATCGACGTCGCGGGCAACGTGTCAACGGTTGCCGGGATCGATGACCCGTACGGCACTCCGCCCACGGTCCCGACGGGCGGCGGGGCGGCAACTGCGACGCCACTGAATTCGCCCGTGACCATCGCATTCGATGCGCAGGATCAGCTGTATATCGCAGATGGAACTTACAACATTGTTTGGTCCGTTGCCCCGGCACAGCCCCAGATCATCACCTTTCCCAGCCTTGCGAGTCCCGTCACATACGGGGTGGCTCAAATACCGCTCACGGCGAGCGCAAGTTCGGGTCTTCCCATTCAGTATTCCGTCAATGGTCCGGCATCGATCTCCGGCGCTGGTTCATCGGCCGCGCTGAACATCACCGGAGCGGGCACCGTGGTGGTGACTGCCAACCAGCCAGGCAATGCGCAGTATGCAACAGCAACGCCGGTTGTGCAGACGCTTGTCGTGGATCAAGCAACGCTTTCCGTTAGCGCCCTTGATGCCAGCAAGATTCAGGGCCACGGCAACCCAGCATTCGTGGCGGCCTATAGCGGTTTTGTGAATGAGGATACCTCGCAATCCGCACTCACCGGCCAACCATCTCTCACGTCCACCGCGACCGCCAACTCTCCGGTGGGCGCTTATCCGATCGCGGTGTCTCAAGGAACGCTGAGCTCGAGCAACTACACGTTTGTTTTCGTTGCCGGCGTCTTGACGGTCACTGGGTCGACGCCCCAGACCATTTCCTTCACGCCGCCGACGCCCGTCACTTATGGGCAGGTGAGCGGTCTGGCGCTCACCGGGTCCGCAAGCTCAGGCCTGGCGGTGAAGTACACAGTGACAAGTGGACCGGGAACCGTGTCCGGAGCCACGCTGACGATTCTTGGCGGCGGCACCATAGCGATCCTCGCAGAACAGGCCGGCAACAACATCTACGCAGGGGCGGCTCCCGTTACGCAGAGCCTTGTCGTCAATCCCGCGCCCCTTACCGTAACGGCGCCCAATCTTTCCCTCCCCTTTGGCACAGTCATCGATCCGGCAAACTTCCCCGCACCCATCATCACTGGATTTGTCGGCAGCGATGGAATCAGCCTGATCACCGGAAACGCACAATACTCGACCACAGCTTCCTCCAGCGCCGTGGCAGGCACGTATCCGCTTTCCGTAGCGGAGGGGACGTTGGCCCTTGTTTCCGAGGCCGCCGCGAGTTATGCATTCGCTGCCTTCGTTCCTGGATCGATCACGATCTTGCCTGCGCCGCAGACGATCAGCAACCTTCCTCTGCCAACGGTCTCCTACAACACGCTGTATACACTCACAGCGGCCGCGTCCTCGGGCCTTCCTGTTTCCTTCACCGCGACCGGCCCTGTCGCGTTCTACCCGGCAGGGAACAACACCACGGCTCCCGGCTCCGGGATCAACTCCGTGCAGTTCTATGCGAATGGCGTTGGCCCGGCGACCATCACGATCACGCAGACGGGCAATTCAAGCTATGCAGCGGCCGCTCCGGTTGTGCTGGCCTTCAATACCAATCCGGAAGTGCTCGATGTGCTGGCCAACAACGCGACCCAGGAACAGGGCGCGCCCACCCCGGCATTCACCTACACGCTGGGGGCCAACATTCTCCCCGGACCTCTGGGCGGTTTTCTGGATATTCCGTCCATCGTCTCCGGCATTCCCGTCCTGACGACAGGCGCAACCCCGGATTCGCCGCCAGGGACGTATCCCATTGTCCCTTCGCTGGGCACGCTGGTCTCGCCGGTCTATTCCTTCAACTTCATCAACGGCGTCCTGACGATCACTCCGCCGGGAAGCTACGCAATTACTGCGACTCCATCTTCGCTCAATATCCCCCGCGGATTGAGCGGACAGTCGACCCTCACAATTACGCCGTCCAACGCCTACCAGGGAACCGTAACGCTCGGCTGCAGTCAACTCCCCGCAAACGTGACCTGCGTCATCAGTCCGGCTTTGTATAACTTTCCGGGGAGTCAGAATGCAGACGGGAGCGAGAATCCGGCCCAGGGGACCATCACCATCAGCACCGGCTCCGGTACCGTCGCACGATCGCTTCAGCGTGGCTCGAATGCCATGGCTCTTGCCGGTCTCTTGCTGCCGGCGATTCTCTCCGGTTTTTGGCTGACGGCAGTGCGCCGCGGTTCCTCAAGATTCAAAGCAGTTGCGGGCCTGCTGCCGATGCTGGCATGCGCGTGTGGACTGCTCTCCCTTACCTCGTGCGGCGGTGGAGGGCAATCAAACGCCCGAACCGCCGCGCCCGGAACTTTGACTGTCACCATCAGTGGCAGCGGAACAACGCCGTCCGGTACGGGCAGCGTTGTCGCAACGGTCCCCCTTACGGTAACCATTCAATGACCGCGACACTTTCAACGCAAGCGGAGATCCCTTTCCGCTTGCTCAATCCTAGGAAGTCCAACACTGGAATGGAGAAATAATCCCATGATGAACAAAATGGCCAAAGTCGCAGCTACGTTGGTGCTTGCGGTTTCCGCGGGTGTTGCCGCGCACGCCCAATCCGTCTTGCATGTCATACCCCTCAAGGGTGTGCCGGATGGAATCGGCGTCAATTACCTCACAAATCATATTTACGTCGCGATCCCCTCGACGGATGAGTCGTACGACTACCTGTCGATCATCAATGGCGCAAAGGACACCGTTGTCACAACCCTCAAGATTCCCGCGGTTGCGCAGAACGTCGCGGTGGACCTGGTGCGCAACCTGGTTTATGTGGGCGGAAGCTACACCGACAAAAATGGTAATCAACAGAACCAGGTAGTTGTGATCGACGGAAAACTGAAGAAGCAAAAGGCACTCATCAAGGTCTCCACGACCACGGGCTTGGGCATTGAAGGCCTCGCGGTCGACCCGTTTACCGGCGACCTCTACATCTCCGATGCGAGTGACGATACGATCGACATCGTTCGCAAAGGACACACGAAGGTTGGCGTTGAAATCCCCGTTGCCCAAGACCCTTATGGCATTGCCGTCAATCCATACACCAGCCAGGCCTATGTCGCCCTGTCCAACGGAACTGTTGACGTGATCGACACCTTGACCAACACGATCACGACCTCCACTTCCATCGGCGGCACGAATGCTGGCGTTGCCGTCAATGTGGCCACTGGCAACGTATTCGTGACCAACAACGCGTTTGGCATTTCGACAACCGGCGTGCTCGACCGCAACGGAAACGTTCTGGCCGATATTCCGGTTGGCGATACGCCCTTCGGCATCGATGTCGATCTGGTATCGGACCTGGCTTTCGTCGCCAATACGCAAGACGGCACAATTTCCGAGATCAATGGCAGCACAAATACCAACGTGAATACAATCCCGGTTACAGGAAACTACCTCGGCGTGAATCCCGTGACCTCAAAGGTGTATGTCGGCGGCCAGGATAACTCCGTGACGGTACTCGGCGAGACTTCGCCTATCTAAGTCTCGCACCGCTTGATTTCGTTCCTTGAGGTTCGTGCTTTCCCACCCATTCGCCAGAAACTGGCGAATGGGTGGGGCACGGGGCCGATCTATATGCATGCGGCGACCCTGGTAGTGTGAGCAGGGCCTGGACTCTGCCGCAAATTCGTTGGCAGCGCGGTCGCTTGAGGTCGATATCTTCCTGGCCGAGTTGGAGCGCAGGCACACTGCGCGGGCACAACACAGCTATTTCCGCGAAACACGCTTCCGAAGAAAGTTTGACGAGTCACTTCCCGGGGTGTGCGTTTACGGCTGCCTACTTAACCCAAGCCTGACTAAACGACGCGAGCCACCCGGAGGCGGCTCATTCGATGAGGCTTAGATTTATTTGGTGCCGAAGAAGGGACTCGAACCCCCACACCCTTGCGAGTACGTGGACCTGAACCACGCGCGTCTGCCAATTCCGCCACTTCGGCACGTTGCACAATTCGACGGAAACCGCCGAATATGCAGCAGTTATGAGTCTCGCAAATGCGGCTTGCCGTGTCAAATGCACGCGACGTGGGACTTTCATCGAAGGTATCGGGACGAATCGGCGATTGTGTCATTCCCTTGCTGCGGTTCCTTCGCCTGACTTAGACTTGCAAGGGCTGCCATCCCTTTCTGAGTGGCATGGGGCGCGTTTTGGCCGAACTCCGGAGCAAGGCGCAGAGGTAGAAATGGGCGAGTTTGTACCATTGACGGCTGCGGACGGGCACGAGTTGAGCGCCTATGTGGCGCGCCCTGACGGCACCGCGCTTGGCGGCCTGGTCGTAGTCCAGGAGATATTCGGGGTGAACGCACACATTCGTTCGGTAGCCGATGGGTACGCGAAGGACGGATTCCTTGCCATCGCTCCCGCGCTCTTCGATCGTATGGAGAGAGGCGTTGAACTGAAGTACGACGGCGCCGATCTGCGAAAAGCGAGTAGCTTCATTCCCCGGCTCGACCTCGACAAGTCTTTAGCCGATGTGGGAGCGGCGATGGAGCATGCCGCTCAGGCTACGAGCAAGCGCGTTAGCGTTGTGGGCTATTGCTATGGAGGAACTTTGGCGTGGCTCGCCGCGGCGCGCTTGCGTCCGGCCGCGGCAGTGGGCTACTACGGGGGAAGAATTGCGAACTATGCGGAAGAAAAACTCACTTCACCGGTGATGCTCCACTTCGGCACACAGGACGCACATATTCCCGCGAAAAAAGTGGAGAGAGTGAAGGCGGCGCACCCCGAGGTTGAAATCTACTCGTATGAGGCCGGTCACGGGTTCAACTGCGAAGCAAGAGGAAGTTACAACGCAGACGCGGCAATGTTAGCGCGAGAGCGGACGCTGACCTTCCTGACGAAGCATTTGCTTTAGCCCAACAAGAAACCGGGCGAAGGCCAGGGGCGACTCTTGCGCTGAGGATCATGCTTTCTTCACAACGGAAGGCAGGCTTGCGCAACGCGCGCGTGAGGCGAATCAGCGCTGCAGGGAATCGGCACTACTTGGCGGAGTTCAACTTCCGCTGTTTGGCCCAGCGGCGCTTCACCGCTTCGGCAATGCGCTTGCGGCCTTCCGGCGTAAGATTTCTCTTCGTTGTTTTGGGAAGCGGGGAAGCCTTGGGGCCTGCCTGAATCGCCGCCGCCTGAAGCTTGTTTCCCTTGGTCGCCTTCTTTGCCGGTGATGACAGGCCACTGAGCACGGCACGCGCTTGTTTCAACAGAGATAACTCGTGATCAATGCTTGCTACGATGTCTGAGATTGCCATCAACACCCCCACTGAATCGAGACAATCAATTCACCCCAGTGGCGGATCGCTTCACCGGCCGAACCAATTCTCTACTGCCAACACGATACCCGATTCCCGGAGCAGCAGCAACGAAAATACGGCATGCGATGCGCGCACCGAAGGGATGAGTTACGGCATGATGATTGCCGTTGAGTCGAGTAAGAAGTGTGAGTTGGCAGTCTATGCATGGAACCGGTACTCCACCGAAACATGAAAATGCAACCGCGGATCCTTCGGCTACGCCTCAGGATGAACAGGGCAGGTTGAGATCCGAGGTGTCCCGCCCATGCGCCAAGAAGAAGGCGCTTGGACGGGGCACGGAGCCTTCGTGGCGCCGCCAGCAAGGCGTTCACACCCGATGTGATTGGCCAGGCGAGTCGAGTTGCTTGACAGGATGACATCGCCGGACCTGGTTTTTGCGGCCTAGCGCTAGCTCGAATCGCAGGTTCTGGATTGCACGCCTATCGAGCTGCGAGCTGTCCCGCAGGTAATCCCGATGCGAGCAGGAACGCCGACTTGCGCGCCGCAATTTCATTGAGCCAGTTTCTATAGAGGCGAACTGCCGATTCGTGCCACGTGTTGGCGAGTTTCGTTTCCTCGACAGCCGCGGCGAGCTCGTGAAGGACGGAGACGCGCCGGAAATGAGACGCCTTCTCTTGCAAGAGCCTCAGGGCAGACTCGGTGGCAGGATGGAAGTAATTGAGCGGTAACAAAGGATAGCTATCCACCTCGCGGCGGATGTATCTGCCGACATCTCTTCGATACTCGCGCATCAAGGTGTCGGTATCGTATTCAAGATGCCCTTGGAAGAAGACGAAGAGACTGCCATCCTCCTTCGCGAATGCGTCGACGCCATTGCCGGTGACGCGGGAAAGAACCGTGTAGCCGCGTTTCACCAAATCATCCAAATCGATGCCGTTCCATCGGGAATGGGGAACATGGAAGCTCGACGGAAGTCCGCCGGTCAAAGGATGGTGTCCGGTGGTTGCGGAGGCAAAGACGCCGAAGTTCTTTTCGCTGCTTCGGCGGCGGTCAATTCCATCCATGTGCAGGACGGCGGCATGTGCGGCAAGGCAAGACCATACGCTCGAGAAGGTGTTTTTACGGGCCCATTCGAGTACCTGCGTGAAGCTATCCCAATAGGGCTCGTCGCGCAGGCTCGGCGCGCGCGGCTCTCTGCCAGTCACGATCAGCCCGTCGAGTTGTTTGCCCAATAGTTCGTCCATCGGAGCATAGTGGCTGGCAAAGTGCTCGCCACCGGCCTCGGTATCGGTGAGCCCAGGAAGGGCGTAGAACGAAACATGAATGGGAAGGCCGCCCGATGCGGCATCGAGAAGCGAGACGAATTGCCGTTCGGTAGCCTTGAAGGCCGACCCAGCCATGTTGTTGAGAAGGCCGATCGCGATGCAATTGCCCGCTTGAGCGGAGCGCTGGCGATGCGGGTGTCTGGCAGAGCGCGGCCCGGTCGAGGGACGTGCGTGGGTATGACGGCTTGCTTCCAGATTGACAACCATGTGCGTCTCCTCCTTCCGGTTCTGTTGAGAGCCCTAGTGCACTTAGGCCTGCGCCGCGACCGCAAGCGCTTGATCCAGATCTTCAAGAATGTCGTCGATATGCTCGATGCCTACACTGAGGCGAATCATCTCCGGCAGCACGCCGGCAGCTTGTTGCTCCTGCGCGGACATCTGCCTGTGCGTGGTGGAAGCGGGATGACAGACGAGCGATTTTGCATCTCCAAGGTTGACCAGCCGCGTAACCAGCTTGAGTGCATCGTGAAATCGCACCGCGGCTTCGTAGCCGCCTTCGATGCCCACCGACATAAGCGAACAGGCGCGCCCTTGCAAGTATTTCTGCGCCAACGCGTGATAGGGACTGTCGGCGAATCCGGCGTATTTCACCCACTCAACGCGCGGATCGCGGTGGAGAAACTCGGCGACCTTTCTTCCATTCTCCACGTGACGCTCCACGCGCAGGGCAACGGTCTCAATCCCCTGCAACAACAGGAAGGCACTGAGCGGCGAAAGGACTGCACCGCCGGTGCGGAGATAAACGCTGCGGCATCGTTCGATGTAGGCCGCGGGTCCAAAATGATCGGTGTAAACCATGCCGTGATAGGAGGCATCCGGTTCGGTGAAGATGGGGAAGCGCGCCGCGTTCGCCTTCCAGTCAAAGCGGCCGCTGTCGACAATGGCACCGCCCAGCGTGGTGCCGTGGCCGCCAAGAAACTTGGTGAGCGAGTTGACCACAATGTCCGCGCCAAACTCGATGGGACGCAGGAGAACGGGTGAGGCCACGGTGTTATCGACGATCAGCGGCACACCATGCTCGTGGGCGACGCGAGCCAGAGCTTCGAGGTCACAGATGTTTCCGGCGGGATTGCCCACGCTCTCGCAAAAGACAGCGCGGGTGTTGGCGTCGATCAGCCTGGCGATGTCTTCGGCGCGATCGCTCGCGGCGAAGCGAACGCTGACGCCCTGGCTGGGCAGGATATGCGCGAAGAGCGTGTGCGTGGTTCCGTATAGTTGCGGAACCGAGACAATGTTGCAGCCAAGTTGCGTAACATTCAGGACCGCGTAGTTCACAGCAGCCTGGCCGCTGCTCACACCCATGGCTTTCAAGCCGCCTTCGAGCGCAGCCACGCGCCGCTCGAGCACGGCCGTGGTGGGATTTTGAATGCGGGTGTAGCGGAACCCATCGGCTTCGAGATTGAAGAGCGCCGCCGCATGATCCGCGCTATCGAAGGCATAGGCCACCGTCTGGTAGATCGGTACAGCAACAGCTTTGGTTGCCGGATCGACTTCGTACCCGCTGTGGATTGCCTTGGTCTCGAGTTTCATCTCCTCTACCACCCTTCAGTTTCCTGCTGCCATCCGTGCCGGACTGCGCCCTCCCGGATTTATGCAGTCTTGCGATGCTGCGTGCCCGTGGCGAGAGCGTTCATCTGGCCTACGACCCAGCGAATATCGTCCTCGGTTGTTTTAAAGCTGGTGATGCAAGCACGCATGACGTGCACACCATTCAATTCCGCGTCCGACATCCATGCAATCTGCCGGTCGCGGAGTTCTGCAAGCAGCTCGGGGATACGCACTCCGTCACGCGCGAAGCAAACCACGGGAAATGGCGTGGAGTTGACGATGCGCCATCCGGTAGCGGACAACGCTTCGCGCAGTACATTGGCGATGTGCACCTGACGATCGAGCATGGCGGCATACCCTGCTTCGCCGCGCTCCGCAAGGGCCATGAACAACTTGAGTCCGATGAAGCGGCGGGACCACTGGGCAGAGTGCGTGAGAGGATTGAAGGTCATGTCAGCATCGTTGCCAGTCTTGCTGGGCATGTAAGTCACATCGGAACGGAATGCCTGGGCCACGCTATCGCGATGGCGGCAGAAGAACATGCCGGCTCCCATGGCGACAGAAAGCCATTTGTGCGCGTCGCAGGTGATGGAGTCGGCTTGCGCGATTCCATTGAGATGCCCGCGGAGGTTGGGAGAAACAATGGCGGCGCCGCCATAGGCTGCATCGGCATGAAACCATAACCCATGCTGCCGGCAGAATTCGCCAATCTCCGGAAGCGGATCGATAATGGCGGCTGCCGTGGTTCCGGCTGTGCCGACGACCATAAAGGGGAGATGGCCCTGGAGGTAGTCCGCCGCGACAATCCTGCGAAGCTGTTCGACGTCCATCTTTGCCTGTGAGTCTGTCGGAACGATGCGCAGGTTGGCGCGGCCGAGGCCGGCGATATGCCCAATTTTGTTGAAGCCGTGATGGGTCTCCTCGGTCAGGTAGAGGATCGGGTTGCCGGGCAGGCTCCGCAGTCCGCGCTCTCCGTAGTGCGGAAAGGCGTGGGTGAGAGCGACAACGACCGCCGTGAGGTTTGCTTCGGAGCCGCCACTGGTGAAGGTGGCGATGGAATCGGCAGGCAGGCCAAACTTCGCCATCAACCAGGCAAGCGTGTGGCGCTCCATCTCGTTGGCTGCCGGCGAGGTGCGCCAGTTGGCCAGTTGCGAGTTGAAGATGGCGACGAGCGTCTCCGCGACGACGGAAGCGAGGTTGACGCTGGGATTGGAAAGGCCAAAGTAGCGGGGATGCGTGACCTGCACCTGCCAATCCAGCAGCATCTGTTCCACTTCCGCAGTCACTTGTTCAAGTGACATGGGCTGCTTGAAGTCGAAGCGCGCCTCAAGGTGCGCGCGGACCTCGGCCGCGGTTACATGGGGAACGATCGGGCCCTCGTCGATTTTGGACTCGAGCGCCGCGAACTCATTCCGAAGTTGGTCAAACTGCATTGGCTTCTCTTCCTCTTCAAAAAACTTCTCAAAACAATTCTCCGCATTGCGGACTAGAGCCGGATCTCGCCTCTTCGAATCCGTTGGTACAACTCCGCATCCAGCGGCTCAAACGAATCGGTACCTGCAAAGAAAAGCGGCTCGCCGCACGCGTCCGGATCGTAGCCCTGGCGGAGCAGCTCCGTCTTCGAGTACTTGAAAGTACCGGTCAAATCGGCGGACTTGCAAATGCGCAAAAAGGCAGGCCTCGCATACGGGGGGAGACTCGCGCGTAAATGGTGGCTGAGACCCCCCAGATCGAATCCTTCGGCGGCGACAATCGCGGCCATGCCCACGCGGCCCTCCGCATGGGGCACTTCCACTCCATAGATATTGGCGTGCTCAACGCCGGGATATTTGCAGACGATCTCCGCGACTTCCGTTGTCGCGACGTTCTCGCCCTTGCGGCGAAACGTGTCACCGATCCGATCGACGAAGTAGTAAAAGCCCTTTTCGTCTTTGCGCATCAGGTCTCCGGTGCGAAACCAGGCATCTCCGACTTCGAAGACATTGCGCAGGATCTTCTTCTCCGAAGCTTCCGTGGATGTATAGCCTTCGAAGCGACTGCCGATTGCCGCGGGATCGCTCTTGATTTTGCCGAGTGCTTCGCCGGCTTGGTTGACGGCACACGGTGTGCAGAAGCCCTGTTCGTTGCGCAGCGGCTGCCCTTCGTCGGGATCGATCGCGATCAGCGCGGGAGAGAATCGATGGGTGAGATAAGAAGGGATGTGTCCGATGGCGCCGGCTTTTCCCTGGGCATTGAACAGCGACACGCTGCCTTCCGTGGCGGCATAAAACTCGAGGATTTGCGGAATGCGGAAGCGCTCTTGAAAGGGTTCCCAGATTTTGGCGGCGAGCCCATTGCCACATGCCAGACGGATGGCATGGCGGGTCTCATTCGCGGAGTGCGGCGTATGCAGCAGATAGCGGCAAAGCTCGCCGATGTACTGGAACAGGGTGCAGTCCCAGCGCACAACGTCGTCCCAGAATTGGCTTGCCGAGAATTTTTCGCGGAGGACCACGGAACCGCCGGCCACCAGCATGGCGCCCTGCACCTGCACCCCACCCACGCTGTGATACATGGGGAGACAGTTGTACATGCGGTCGGCGGATTGCACATTCATCATGCCGGCGAACCAGTGACTCCACTGCATCGTGCGCGCGTGGCTGACATGCGCGGCCTTGGGCATCCCTGTGGTTCCCGAGGTGTAGATGAAGAGGGCATGATCATCCACTGAAGGCAGCGAATGTTCGGGGCGTTGGAATGGCTCCGCGGAGTAGCTTTCGACGGCACGGTCGATGCGGGGAGAATTTTGTCGATTCTCACCGTAGCTCCAGATCGATGGCGTTGCTTCGAGCTGCGGCGTAGCGGCGTGGATGGTCTCTGCAAAGTCGGATGAGACGAGGATGCACTTCGCGTCGACGGCGGAGATACAGTGCACAAGCGACGAGCCGGTCAGGTTGGTATTGAGGAGCGAGACAACGACGCCCACGCTGGTCATGCCGAGCCAGATCGCGAAATATTCGGGCCGGTTGGTCATCATCAGGCAGACACAATCGCCTTTTTTGAGGCCTTGGTCGAGCGCCCACCGGGCGTATCGATTGGCACGTGCGATAAGCGCGCTATAGGAAAGAGTCTCCCGGTCGGAGAGCAGGGCCGGCGCATCGCCCCTCGTCGCGGCCACTTCTTCAATCACGTTGAAGAGGATTCGATCGCGATGGCGCGCAATGGGCGCAGTCATCTCCAGCGCGCGCAGCCACGCCTTCGCCGGGGAGTTGTTGGCCTGCAGCTCGTCTCCTTTGCGCACCACGTTCATGCCGTACTCCCGGCATCGACGGTGATGACCGTGCCAGTGATGTTCTTCGCCCCATCGCCGAGGAGGAAGTCCACGGCATTGGCAACGTCTTCCACATCGGCAAGCCGCTTGAGCGCGCTGCGGCGCTCGATGCGCAGGCGATCTTCGTCGGAGAGCGAGCGCGTCAGTTCGGTCGAGATAAATCCAGGAGCGACCGCGTTGACATTCACGCCGAGACGGCCGACCTCGCGGGCCAGGGAGCGGGTAAAGCCGATGAGGGACGCCTTGGTGGCGGCATAGACGGACAAGCCGCTGTATCCGGTGAACGCGATGATGGAAGCGATGTTGACGATGCGCCCACCGCCGTCGGCCATCATCGAGCGGACCACATGCTTGGTCAGCACCATGGGCGAAATCGTGTTCAAGCGCACGACTTGCTCAATCTGCTGCGTGGAGGTAAGGGCGAGCACTCCGTCGGTGCTGATGCCCGCATTGTTGACCAGACCGTAGATCGGGCCGAAATCTTTGCGCAGTTGTTTTGCCAGCTTGGGCAGAGCCTCAATCTGAGCAAGATCGAAGGGCATGAAATGCAAAGCGCCGGGGTGACTCTGGTCGGTCTCCTGCTTGAAAGACGAGAACTCCTCGCTTTCCTTGCGAGCGATGACGAGAGCGCGGAAGCCCGAATCGATCAGCTTGCGGACGATGCCCAGTCCCAGTCCACGGCTGCCTCCGGTGACGATGACGTTACGCATGGCGCCTGACCAACTTTCCGGATTCACCGATGTTCAGCATGGGGACAAAACGAATGGTGGCGGGAACCTTGTGGGCATCGAGAGCGCGACGACAGAAATGGAGGATGTCCCGCTCGAGCGTGCTGTTGCCCTCGGCTTCCGGCGCCTTGAGAACGACGTCGGCGACCACGAGCGCGCCGGTGATGGGGTTCTTCTTCGCCTTGACCAGCGACATGGCAACCTCGGCATGGCGATTGATCACGGCCTCAACTTCCTCGGGATGAACCTTGTAGCCACCGACGTTAATCACGCCGTCGCGGCGTCCGGTGAAGTAATAGCGGCCATCGCGCAACTCAACTGTGTCTCCCGTATCCACATATCCGCCGGCATCCGTGAGCGTGGGGCTACCCGGGCCGAGATAGCGGGCCGCGGTGCGCGTGGAGCGAATGCGCAGAGTCCCGTCTTTAATTTTCATGTCGATGAGCGGATTGCTCTCCAGGATCTCTTTGGGAAAGCCCATCAAGCCATCATTGACGTTGAAGCCAACGCCGGCTTCGGTGGAGGCGAAGGTGTGGGCAACTCGTGCGCGCGGGTACTGGGCGTGCACTTGATTGAGAATCGCCTGGTCTACGATCTCGCCGGACATGCGAATGTAATCCGGGTCGATGCGCCTCGCGGCGGGGCTCATCAGAGCGCGGCGCCAGTGCGAAGGTGTACCGGAGATATTCGTGACGCCATGGGCACCGGCGCGGGTAAGGAACTCCGCCACAGACTCATGAGCGCTGGACACGACCAGCGACGTGCCGGTGAGAGCCGCATGGAGGAAGATGTGCAGTCCGCCGTAGCGGCGCATGTCGTAGAAGGTGCTCCACACGATGGAAGCGGAGGCGGGGTCGGTGTGCCAGGCCGAGCCGGCCAGGCTGGCCAGGGTGTGCGCGGCCAGCTTGGGAAGGCCGGTGGTGCCGGAGGTGAGCAGAATCCATTCCGTCTCAAGGGGAGAGCTTCGGTCCACATCGTGGGGAATGAATGCGGGGCCACATTGGAGGACGCGGCTGACCGAGTAGGTTTCCGCATCGATGGCCGGCTGATCGGTGATGACGATGTCGGCTTCGGCGGTTCGCGCGACGTAGGCGAGATGTTCGAGGGGCAGGTCGGGTGGATAGAGGACCACGCGACGGACGATCCCATCGATCTGGACGAGGGCGGCCGCGGCACAAAACTGGTCGACGGTGGCGAGCACTACCGATTTGCCGCGCAGGTCTTCGATGGCCCCATGGAGAAGGGAACCCTGCACGAGCTCGTGCCAGGACGCGACGGAGTGCTGGCCGACGAGCGTGCGTGACCCAAGATTGCCGGCCGCAACGACCGCGGACCAGAGCGATGCCGTTTTACTTTGCGGCATTTTCATAGAATCGGACGAAGTCGCCGAAGGTGACGGGGAAGCGGGCGTCTTCGTCATCGCTGAAGGGGTCCGCGCCGAGCGAGTTCTCAAGGCGTGCCACGACGATGGCGAAACAAAGCGAATCCAGACCCGAGTCCAGAAGAGTGAGATCGTCGGTTAAAGGAGCCAGACGGCGATCCTGCTCCTGGGCTACCTGCTTGAATTGTTCAGTGACTTCGGCACGAACGTCCATGGTTTTCTAATTGCCTCTCACAACGCACCCCATATCGGCAGGCGCGTTGGCCGGTTTCTTATTGTCTATTTGATGATCGAGGTTTCGGGGGAACAAAGCCGCCTCAGGATTCGATGGCGAAGCTTGCGGGACAAAGCAGCGCGCGAGCCAGTCATGCAGGTGTTGCTGAACGGCGAGTCGGCCCTCGCGATTTGCGAAGGAATGATCCGCATCTTGCACAAACTCCAGGGAGACGCGGCTCTTTCGCCCCGCAGTCTTGACCGCGTATTCGATGTAATCGAATTCACCGACGCGCGGCTTGGGGCCGTTGGCTTTGATTCCGGGCGCACGGAGCAAGAGGATGGGCAACTCGGAACCAGCCACCTGTTTCCAGCGAGCGAGAAGCTGGGTGTTGGCGTTGGCAGGCAGGACGCTTCCGCGTACCGACAGCTTGAGATTCCGGGCCCGGTCGTAGAGGTTGCTGAGCGCCCTGCCGACTTTGCTGCGCCGAGCCCACCCACTGAGTTCTTCCCGGATGCGGGGTCTCTTGGCCTGCGGCAAATGAAAGTAGGGGTCGAGCAGGACAAGCCCTTTGCACTCTTTGCATGCCGCAGCGGCAAAAAGCGCGGAGACCGATCCCCCGCAATGGCCGAAGAGCACCAATCCAGACAGCTGGAAACGATCGACGAGTTCATGGGCTGCGGCAGCAGCGACGGCGGCAAACCCACCGGCGTTAATCACGTCGAGCAGGTCGGTGGAAGTGGTTCCCTCCGAGTCGCCGATGCCGGGCAGGTCAACGCGAAACGAAGGAAATCCGGAGGCGGCCAGGGCGTCGGCCCATTGCACCGCGGAGTCACCGCTGGCCGCCCGTGGGAGCGACAGGGAATTGACGAAGACAACGCCCAGGCGGTTCTCGCTGCGAGTCCTCGGCGTGGTCCAGGATTTCGCCTCGGCAGGGAGATGGCATGTCCCTTGAATCCGTGCCCCGAGAGCCTCCAGGACGAAGAGTCGACGATTGCCGACGGACTCAAGCATAGGCGACCCCCTTGTTACACTGCGCAACCACGGAGGCGATCCATTCGCAGTTGGGAGCATACAACCAGCGAAAGTCCTTGAGATCGTCGTATCCAACGATGCCGCCTTTGACCAGCGGCGACGCATCGCGTGTAAGCCGAACCGTCTTGACGGGTCTTGTGGCAGAGTCGAATCTGGTTTGATCGGCATGCAAGCTGGCGGGAAGGTCGAAATCAAAGGAGCTGCGCCACAGAGCCGGAGACCAGAAGTAGCCGTCCACTTCGAGGGGCGAACCGTTCTCCAACTCGCGAATGTAGTCGGAAGCCGATCTCCGGTCGTCGCCGAACTTGAAGATTTGTTCCAGCCCGACCCAGCGCATCAAGGCGGAACGGAGGGCGAGGTTGGCATTGGCGGGCGGCGACCAGAGCAGAAGAGCATCGCCGATTCCGGCGTCAAACGCCCTTCCGGCAAAAACCGCGCCGAGTCCAAGACCATGCAGAATGAGCGGCAAGCCCGGCGAGCGCTGCTGGAGCCAGTTGGCAAGGATGCGTACGTCCTCTTGCCAGTCGGTAAAGGTCATTTGGCCGAAGGCGCCGGTGCTTTCTCCGATACCCCGGTAGTCGTAACGCAAAACCTCCATATTGGCAGCGGCAAGATAACGCGCCCAGCGGACCCAGGGAAGGTAGGAGTTATGGCGTTCGGAGGCAAAAGGCCCCACGAGCAGCACCCGCGCCCGCGGGGTCTGCACAGGATGAAGAACCGTATAGAGATGCGCGCCAGATACGGGAATGTATCCGGCGCGCTCGGGGAGTTGCCTGTTCAGATCGACCTGTTTCTGCACTGCAACACCTTTGGAGTCGATTATGCCGCAGCGACGGGTGAGGGGCCCTGGACGATGGCAACAATGAGCGTGCGGAGGAGCTTGACGCCCTCAAACAGGTCCACATCCGGGCCGACGGGGTCCGACTGAAGTTGCAGCTCGAGGGCACGGAACAACTCCGCCGTGTGCGAAATGTCGCACACACCGTGCACATCGGTGTATTCCAGTTCCGAGGAACCCTGGGCCACCGCCAGGTTGCCAAGGTAGGACATGAAGCGCTGAATCCATCCTTCAAAGAAGGCCATGGTCAACACGGATTGGGCGCCCTGCAGCTTGCCGAGGAAAAGGCGAACGGCGGTCAACTCGTTGTTGGTGGCCAGGGCATCGGTGTCCTTCGGAAAAGCATGGGCGGCCAGGGCAAACCGGCGCAGCATGGCGGGGTGGCTATCGCGGCACTCTTCGTAGAGGTTCTCACCCAGAATGGAGCGAACTTCCTCAGACTTGACGGCGATGGAGGCCGCCGTCATCCAGTAGACGAAGTTGCCTTCCAGGACGGCGGAATACCGTGCGATGATGCCGCGGCGCTGCTCGCTGGTGAGGGTTTCCGGGTTCGGCAATTGCGCGATGAGTTCGTCGGTGATGGATTCAATCTGCTGCTGAATGGTGGCGCCGAGCGAATCGCTCTTCGTATGTGGGGCCAGTACGGATGTGCTCATAATTTTTAACCTTCCCAGACTTGGATTTAGAAATGCGATCTTCTTCACACCTTCAGAGGCCCATTCGGGTACTCTGAAATTGCTGAACGACGGGGAAGGAGCAACAAGACCACTGTTGCAAGCGCGAGACGATTCCAAGCCCTGTCCCCCAACAGCGTGCCCCCAAAACACGGCGTCGGCGACGAACTCAATCTCGGATTCGACGGAGGACCGACCTGTCCGAAGCGAAGCATGCGTGCCGTCTTCGAGGTTTGCCAGCGTCGTGTAACCACGGACTCAAATCCCCGATTGCCCGGATCGAAGGGGCTGCGGGAGGAAAAGATCGAATCAATGTGGATCACAGGATACACGAAATCTTGTTGATTTTCGGAAGCAACCCGTTCATCATTGCGCCCGAAAGGAACCATGCCAATGCCCCTTTTTTGCGACAGACGTGTGTCATCGGTACCACAAGGCTACGTTACCTCGCATCGCGGCCGGGTGCTGGGCATTCGCTTGAGGTGGATTTCCGCGCAACCGGAGGCGCCATTGACCGGGGTTCCGAGGCGCCGCTCCAAGCTGCCCAAGACGAAGGAATGATGGGCTTTGTGAGGGATTTTCACTCTATTTATCGGGGATCTTGTGTGCAGGGAGCGTGAAGAGGCATACTCCCGTCATGTTTAGATTGCCGGTTCGAACGCAAAGTGTAGGGTGCAGGCTCCTCTGTGCATGGGCATTACTTTGGGCATGCCTGACGGTGGGGGCCTGGCACCTGGCCGCTCAGACGGACCCGAGTCTGGAATCGCTCCATCGCAGCTTTCTAAGCCCGCCGGACTCATCGCGCATCCTGATGCGGTGGTGGTGGTTTGGGCCATCGGCAACCAAGCCGGAGTTGACGCGCGAGCTGGAGCAGATGAAGGCGGCAGGGATTGGCGGGGTGGAGATTGCCAACCTGTACGCCCTGGCCCTGGACGATGCTGCCACAGGGTTCCGCAATACCCCTTTTCTGTCGGATGAGCACTTGGTGACGCTGCGGTTTGCTGTGCAGGAGGCGCGGCGGCTTGGGCTGCGGGTGGATATGACCTTGGGCAGCGGCTGGCCGCTGGGAGGACCGGAGATCCCGGTCTCCGAGGCGGCCGGCAAGCTTCGTGTTGAGCTTTTGGCTGTGAACGCCGGAATGACCCGCATGCAGGCGCCCTATGTCGATACCGGCGAGGAGCTGATCGCTGCTTTCCTGGTCCCAGCAGGGGCGCTGAAGGACGGGGTTCACGGCGCGCAGCCGCTTGGTCTTCCGGCCGAGGGCTGGTATGCCTTTCCGGCTACCGACCAACCTCGGTCCCTGGTGTGCTTCCTCTCCAGCCGGACGGGGATGGTGGTCAAGCGGCCAGCCGTGGGGGCGGCCGGGTTCGTGCTCGATCATTACGATCTTCATGCGACAAATGCGCACCTGAAGGCAGTGGGAGACCGCTTGCTTTCCGCCTTTGGCGATCAGCCACCGTATGCGGTCTTCAGCGACAGCCTGGAGGACTACGCCTCGGATTGGACTCCTTCGCTCCTCAAAGAGTTTGAGCGGCGGCGCGGCTACGATTTGCGTCCGCACCTGTTGGCGCTGGTGATGGATGCAGGACCGGACACGGCCGCTGTTCGCCATGATTGGGGCCGGACCCTGACCGAGTTGGCGGACGAGAACTTCCTGACCCCGATGCATGCCTGGGCCGCCGAACATCGCACCCTGCTCCGTTCGCAGACCTATGGCTTTCCTCCGGTCACGCTCTACAGCAATCGGCTGTCGGACCTGATCGAGGGCGAGGGCAAGGCCACGTTCCAGATGTGGCGGGAATTCTCCGATACTCGCTGGGCCGCATCGGCGGGGCACCTGTTCCATAAGCCGGTGATTTCTTCGGAGACGTGGACCTGGCTGCATTCGCCAGCGTTCCGCGCCACGCCGTTGGACATGAAGGCGGAAGCGGATTTGCATTTCCTGCAAGGCATCAACCAGCTAGTGGGCCATGGCTGGCCGTATTCCCCTGAGGTCGCCGGGGAGCCCGGATGGCGCATGTATGCCGCTGCTGCCTTGAATGCGCATAATCCCTGGTTCATTGCCATGCCGGATCTGGCGCGCTACCTGCAGCGGACGAGCTTTGCATTGCGCCAGGGAGAGCCGGCCAACGATGTGGCGCTGTTGCTGCCCAACGACGATGTGTGGGCAACCTTCAAAGCGGGATTTCAACGGCGCCTTTCTCCTACTTCGGCGTTGGGCTTCGATGAGTCGGGATCTAACGTGACGGTCGACGAGCAGATGGGCGAGGTTCTGGGCGATCGGGTGATTGCGCAAGTCCTGGACGCGGGGTTCAACCTGGACTTCATCGATGCCGACACGATTGACCATGTAGGCATTCCGTATCGCGTGTTGGTTTTGCCGTCGGTGGACCGGCTTCCCGTGGCGACGTATGAAAAGATTTTGGCCTTTGCGCAACACGGCGGGATTGTGATTGCGACCGGACGCATGCCTGCGACCGCGCCGGGCCTCCTGGACGCGGAACAGGTTGGGGCGCGGCTCAAAGAGCTCTCGCAGGAGCTGTTTCATGGCAACGTTGCGACGGCGCACTTTGTGGGGGACGAGGCGGCACTGGGTGCGGAATTGGCGAAGGATGCAAAGCCGGATATGAAGCTGTCTCCGTCAGCGCCGGAGATTGGCTTCATCCATCGCAAACTGCCGACCGGCGACCTGTACTTTGTGGCCAACACGTCCAACGAAACAAAGAGTGTGCGTGCGGTATTTCGTGACGCGGCAAAGCATGGAGAATTTTGGGACGCTTTCTCGGGCGAAAGCAAGGCGCTTCCGGATACGCAGGAGGTCGATCTCGATCTGGAGGCCTACGGATCGCGCTTGATCTTCTTCTCCGATGCAACTGCATCTGCCAAGCCGGAACCGGCGCGCCGTGAGAGCGTGCAGGCCAACTTGTCGAACGATTGGAAGTTGACGTTTGGGGGAGTTGGGGCGGGAAAGACGATCAACCGCCTCGCGTCCTGGAGCGAGGAGAAGACCACCCAGTACTATTCCGGGCAGGCAACGTATGAGAAGCGATTCGATCTGCCGCGGAAGGCTTCTGCACAGGACACGCGCTACATTCTGGATTTTGGCGAAGCGACGAAGACCAAGATCCCTTCACCACCGGGCAAGAACAATATGCAGGCTTATCTGGATGCGCCGGTTCGCGATGCCGCACAAGTGTTCGTGAATGGTGAAGTCGCAGGCGTGCTCTGGCATCCGCCTTATCGGCTGGATGTGACCGCGCAGTTGCACACGGGAGCGAATGAACTCCGCATCGTGGTCGGGAATACGGCGATCAATGAGTTAGCGGGGCACGCCTTGCCCGATTACCGTCTGCTCTCAGATCGCTACGGGAAGCTGTTTGAGCCGCAGGGCATGCACGATTTGGAGCCGCTGCCTTCGGGATTGCTGGGCCCCGTGAGTTTGATCGAGTCGGTTGTCAAGAAGTGAGAGTGCGGGCGACTGAAACAAAAATCGACGAGACGGAAGAGCGGCGAGCGAATCAGCAGACTTTGTGGAAGCCGATGCCAAGGAGCGCGGCTGCTTTTTCGAGGGTAGCCGCGACATGTCCTATACCGACGGCGCAGTGGTGGGCGGGCGCTTGCGCATTCCACGCGTTCACAAAGCCGCGCGCGCCAAGCGGGAAACGATAGCGGCTATTGGTGTTGCCGATTTCTAAAATCTCACCGGCCACGACTTCGCCCTCGGCGACGAGAAGCTTGAAGCGTGACTTGTCGTCTTCCACAACGGAGAGCAGCGTTACGGCTCCGTGCTTCACCGACATTTCTACGGAGACGCCGCGGCCTACCTTGCCGTGATAGACCTTGAGCGGGCGCACCTTGGTTCTGCCTTCAGCGATGGCGATGTGGCCGGGTCCGTCGTGGCCCATCAGGACAAGATCGTCCTTGAAGTCCATCGCATAGTATTCCGTAAACGATCCGCCCGCGCCGAGGATGTCCATGATCTTCATGGCCAACACATTCTTCACTTCGTATTCGCCCGCTACGGGAATGTGACGCGCCGTGAGCAACGAAGTGCCGAGAATGATGGAGCTCATGGTGTCTTCATTGGCGGGATTGCCGGAGCCTTTGTAGTAGTAAGCCAGCGCGTTGAGATTGTAGTGCGCAACGAACCGATCGAGAGCAACGGAAGTGCGCGCCGCACGAGTGAGTTCTTCGGGCGGACAGTCGGGCTGCACGTCGAAGGCGGCTTGAAACTCCAGGGCACGATGAGCGGTATCTTCCGAACTTACAGCGGCGGCCAATGCGCTGAGCTCGTCGACTTCGACAATTTCAATGTGCGTTCCGAAGACGATGGAGACGAGCGTCCCATCGGTCATGATATCGAGCATGCCGCTGTAGTAGTGGCCCATCAGGCCGAGGCGCGCTGACTCCAAGGTGGAGCGGACGCGCGCCGCGGCCAGCCAGCTTTCAATTTCGACCCACGTCTGCGGCTCGTCGAGGACGCCGGTTACCTGATGGAAGGGGATACGCGCACGGGCGAGCACGTTGGCGATTTCGGGCACTGGGCACGCCGAACAGTAAGCGAGCCAGTGGCCGGTCATGGAGGTGCGATCTTCCAGGCGATTGAAGGTCTGGTAATCGATGGCCGCTTCGGGTTGCAGGTTGAGCACGACGACCGGCACACCGGCGCGCCGCACAACAGGAAGGACGGTGTTGGAAAGCGCGTAGGTGGTGACGTAGAGAAAGAGCACGTCGATGTCTTGGCGCCGGCATTGGTGGCCGGCTTCGCGGGAGCGCTGCGGCGTATCGATTAGGCCGAGGTTGACGACCTCGACCCCAGGGCCGGAGAGTCGCTTGGCGACCTGGGCCACGTAGCCTTCGAGCCGGTCCTTCAGGCCAGCAAACTGCGGCCAGTAGGCATCGAGGCCGATGCCACAAAGGCCGGCGCGCAGCACGGGCTCGACGGTTGAACTCACCAACTCACCACGGTGACGGCGAAGGGTTCCAGCTTGATATTGCCGCCTGCCGGTTTCACGCTGCGCGCGGGACCATCGCCGGTTTCCAGATCGACGGTAAGTGCAGTCGCCTTTTCGGAATCGGGAATGGGGATCTCGATGGCTTTGTCGCGCTTGTTGGCGAGAAGAAGCTTCTTGCCGCTGGGTGTGGCGAAGGCCTGTGCGGCCACGCTCTCCGAGCCGTCACCCGTCAACTTGGTATCGACCAGTGAGTCACCGGGATGGAAGTTGTCCTTCAGCAGCTTCAGCACCCAGAAGCGCGCGTTGGGCTTGTTGTTTTCGTAGTCCATCATGCTCACGCTGGGAAACTGCGTGGGATAGCCCACCAACTGGGACTCGCCCACCACATCGATTTGAAGATTGGCCAGTTCGATGTAGAGATAGGCGTAGAGCGAGCCGGCAAGATTCCAGTAGGCCTTTGGTGGAGGTACCTTGTCGGCCGGCGTGTTGTCGGTTGGCAGGATAACGCCAAGCTCGTCGGTGTCGGTTTTTGTCTCCGGAGAAAGCCGCTTGCGGATCAACTCCACGTAACGAACCGTGTTAAGAAAGCCGTCCGCCTGATCGAAGAACGTGTACTGCCAGTTGTCGAGGGTCTGGCCCGGCCCAGGTGAGGCGTAAAAGTGGTAGGAGATGTAATCCAGCGGAATGCCCGGCTTGTGGTGGCTATGGTCGAGGAAGTAGTCAAACCAGGCCGGGGCTTTGCTGGGCATGGCCAGGGCGAGACCCACAAACTTTGTGTCCGGGGAAACGGCGTGGATGGCGCTGACAATCGCGTCGTAGCGGTCGGTGTATTGCGCGGGTGTCATGTTGTGTTCGAAGTCCACCTCGTTGAGGACCTCCCAGTAGGGGAGCTTGTAGTGATAGCCGGAGTCGTGGCGCACACCGTTCTCATCGGTAAAGCCGCCGTTGACATACCAGCTGATCAGGCGGGCATAGTAGTCGCCCAACTCCTTGCCGCTGGGGTCGCGCAACTCGGTGCCCTGGGTGTAATCCCAGGTGACCTTGTTCGGGTCTTCAGGGTACGCGGCGGGCTTGTCGGTTTTGAAGAGCCACGTGGGGATGGTGCTGAAGTTGAGAATGGCCGTGTGGCCTTCGGTGGCGGCGAGGAAGTCTTTGGTCATGGGATCGATGAGCTTGAAATCCCAGGAAGTCTTCTGTGCGGTGGGCGGCTCGAGCTCGGCGACTCCGAGGCGAGGATAGGGCAGCCACGGTACGTAGCGCACATAGTCCGCGCCCAACTCCTTCACGGCTTTGTAGGAGGCGATACCAAGCGGCTCGCCCGGACGCAAAGGCGGATTGACGACCACCTGCAGGGTTGGCGTGGACCGGGAGACAACGGTGGTCTTGTCCCATTGGATGGCGAGCTTCGGGGGTTGTTGGGCAACCAGGGATCCGGTAAGGGCAGCGGCGGCGAGGGCTGCTGTAGCCGGCAGCTTGAATCGAAGCATTTTCCGGGATAGAAGACGAATCATGACACGTTCCTTCCGCAGCGCACTGCCTCGAACAAGGCTCTCAAGACGAGGTCGGGGAGACAATCGACCGCGGCCAAGGTATATCACTTCGACAGTTTCTTTTGCAACTTTTTATGTATTGGTATCGGCGAGCCCGCTGCGCGGCTTCGAGACCCTTGGAAGAGCTTGTGCGTCGCTGCAAAATCCGCTCGATAAGAGGCTGGCGGAGGCAAGGCGGAAGAGGACAAATCAGCTTGTGTCCCTTATGATGGCGGCATGGCTAACAAGCTTCGCTGGGGAGTGCTCAGCACCGCAAATATCGGCATCAAGAAAGTCATCCCGGGCATGCAACGGGGCGAGTACACAACGGTAGATGCCATTGCATCGCGGGATTTAAAGAAGGCGCGGGAGGCGGCAGCCGCGCTGGGTATTGCCAAGGCATACGGTTCCTATGAAGAACTGTTGGCGGATCCGGAGATCGACGCCATCTACAACCCGCTGCCCAACCAGCTTCACGTGCCGTGGACCATTCAGGCAGCCGAAGCTGGAAAGCATGTGCTGTGCGAGAAGCCCTTGAGCTTGAATGCGGAGCAAGCGAAGACCCTGCTCGAAGTGCGAACCCGCACGGGGGTGAAGATCGGCGAAGCTTTCATGATCCGCTCTTACCCGCAATGGCTGCGCGTGCAGGAACTCCTGAAGGAGAAGCGCATTGGGGAGTTGCGCTCGATCGCCGGAGTGTTCAGCTATTTCAACCGAGATGCGGCGAATATCCGCAACCACGTGGAGAGCGGCGGAGGCGGCCTGATGGACATTGGATGCTACCTGATCCACGCTTCGCGGCATGCGTTTGGGGGTCTGCCGACGCGGGTGATCGGGTTGATCGATCGCGATCCGCAGTTTCAAGTCGATCGGCTGACTTCAGCCCTGCTCGACTTTCCCGGCGGTCAATCGATCTTTACGTGCAGCACGCAGCTGGTTCCGTATCAGCGCATCCAGTTTTTCGGGACGACGGGACGGATCGAAATTGAGATTCCATTCAATGCGCCGCCTGACCGGCCGACGCGGATCTTCGTAGATGCGACCGGCGATTTGCTCGGTAGTGGGATTTCGACCGAGACATTCCCCGCGTGCGACCAGTACGGGTTGCAGGGGGATGCGTTCGCCAAGGCGGTGTGGGAAGACCGCGAGGTTCCGGTGCCGATTGAAGATGCGATCGACAACATGGCCGTGATTGACGCCATCTTCCGCTCCGGAGTGTCCGGACACTGGGAGAAGCCGTAGAACGGAGCGATCGCGCCGGGGATTCCGTGTCCCCGGCGCGGCCTCGTGACTTACTTGCTTGCCGGGGGAACAACGCCGTTCATGCGCAGGTATTCGACCATCTGCCCGTAGTGATCGAAGGCATGCGAAACGCCGAAGGAAGCCAGCGTGGCGCGGGTTTGAAAGCCTGGCTCGGGCGACTTGATGACTTCAAAGGCATTTGCCGGAGTGAGCGTCGCAATGGCTTTGTGGGCAAAGGCGAATGAGCCTGCCAAGGCCTTCACCACGTCGTCTTTCTTGGTGAGCTTTTCAATGCTCTTGGTATCGACGTCCGGCTTGAGGCCGCTGACGATTTGATAGAAAAAGTAGTTGGCTTCAGCCACATGGGTGGCCTGCTGGGCGAACGTTCTCACCTCGGGAAACTCGGTCTTCTGGCCGGGCACGAAAATCCCCGCATTGGGGGCAAAGTCGAATTTGTCTTCCGGCATGGCCTTGACCGCGCCCATCATCTCTTCCTCAATCACCGTCAATTGGGAGTCGAATGCTTTGGCGGGCGTGGCGGTGGTTCCTACAGCAGGCTCCTGCGCCGAACTGGCGCCCATCTGTGCGGTGCATTGAAGGGTGCAAAAGGCTAAGGCGCAACAACTCGCAAGCAAACAAAGCTTAGAACACATGATCTTCATAGATTTCCTCCGGGAAGCGCATTCAGCTTACCAGATGGACACGCGGCCCGATCTCGTCCAGAACGGCCAAGAACGCACTCTCCTTGACAACCCACGCCTTATGGTTTGAGATGAGAGTGTTGGTTGTGGCGAAGGAGTTCGCCCTTAACCGCTGTCCAATCCAATAGGCCGGACAGATGATAACTCCTGACAGGGAACCCTGTTGCGGAGTTGTGTCCCGGTCGTTCCCTGAATCAATGATGAGCGTTGCGGCGGTGCTGTGATTTACATCCGGCATTCTTCGCTCGTTCGAGGCTTAGAGCATTGTTGGATACGGTGTAGACCTGCATCTGATTGGCTTCCCACCCTTTCCGCAGAAGAAAGCGGAAAGAATGGGGCCCGGAGGTCTACAGCGAGAATGCCTTGAGAGTTCGTTGTGCTTGGCGGGAGTTGATCCGCTTGGCTTTGGGGAGTCTGGATTGGAAAAGTACCTTCTCGTCGCCCTCGGCGGAGCGCTCGGCTCGATGGCTCGCTTCTGGCTGGGCTCCGCTATCGCCAATCGCGTGGGCGCCAAACTGCCCTATGGGACATTTCTCATCAACATGCTGGCATGCGCAGCGATCGGCTTTTCCCTCACGTTTCTTGCCACGCACGCGGGGTTGAGTCCGGCCTGGAGGTTTGTGCTGCCGATCGGCTTTATCGGGGCCTTCAGCACGTTCTCAACGTATCAGTGGGAGACGTTCTCCAACCTTCGTAATGGTGCGTTGTTGCTGGCCATCGGCTACGCCGTGGGAAGCCTGGTTCTGGGGTTTGCGGCGGTCTGGGGTGGTGCAGCGCTTGCCGGTGGGTTGCGGTAAGAAGGACGGCCGCTGATCCTCCGACCGCGGTTGGTGTGAAACGCGCACCCATCTTCGCTCCCTCTGAACAGGCTGATTGAGATTCGAGGTGTCCCACCCTTCCGCAAATGCGCGGAAGGATGGGGCACAGGGCATTTGTGGCGCCACCGGAGGCAATTTGCTGAGGGAGCACCCTAATTGATGGTGACAGTAAAAGTGGTTGTGACGGCGGTGATGGCGGGTGTGCCTGTGCCGGTCACGGTAAAGACATAAGATCCGGCGGTGGTTCCGGCGGCACTGGACCCCGATGGGGCTTGCCAGAAGTCGCCGCAGGCCGAGAGACCGCCCAACACGAGCACGAGCGCCAATGCGCTGAGCATCGATCGCCATGCGCGGCGACGCGCGGGAATTCCAAACAGGACAACCAGGGCGAGGACCGATGCGGTACCGGCTCCGACCCATCCGCGAGGATTATGCCGGCCGGCGGGGCGGTTGAGCTGGGTCGATGTGGTCGTGGCGGCGGTGGATGCGATGGTCGCGGTGGACGTTCCACTGGACGATGTCGATGTCAACGACACCGTTGTGGGAGAAAGCGAGCAGGTGGGCAGGTCGACGGCACTGGTGGGCGAGGTGGTGAGCGCACAGGACAGGGTGGCCGTTCCCACATAGCCATTACTCGTCGTGACCGAAATGGTGGATGAGGTTTGGGTTCCCGGAGAAACCGCAGCCGGCGTGGTGGAAGACAGCGTGAAGTTGCCGGAACCCGCACTCACGGTGACAGTAGCTGTGCCCGTAGCGGCGGCGTATGTGGTATCGCCGCTATAGGACGCCGTCAGCACGTCGCTGCCAGCCGAGAGGCTGTTCGCCGGGATGGCAAGGGTATAGGTTCCCGCGGTGAGCGTTTGCGCCGCGGAGGTGTAGCCGGCGCCGGACAGGGTGACCGTGCCCGTGGGAGTCGCTCCCCCACTGTTGGCAGCGGCCACGGTGATGACGACGCTTTGCGAGGTGGCGGCGCCAAAGGCGGTTTGGGCCGGCGTGACGGTGACGGTTGCCGCGGCCGTTCCCGATTGCGCCGGAGCGACAGCTCCCCAGAGGAGTGCCACCAAAACCACGATCAACGAAGAGCGATAAAGAGAACGCATGATGTCTTCTTTCCTTACCGGCGCGCAGCGGATAAACCCCAGAGCCGGAAGTTGCAAGTAAAAGCGAAAGGGGGCGGTGGCCAAGAATTGCCCTTTCCCCGATGGTCTACCGGCGGCGCTCCGCGCGTCAACCGCGGGTTGCTTCATCAACGTGGTGATGGTCCAATGGTTTCAACGGTTAGCCGCTTCACTCGGACCAGACGGGCTTTCGTTTTTCCAGGAATGCGGCAAGCCCTTCATGGAAATCGACGTGGTTCCGGGCCTCTGCGTTCGCGTTCATCGCGAAAGAAATGGCAGAATCGAGCCAATCCCGGTTCTGCGCGGCCAGCAAACGCTTGGTGGCCGCCAGGGATGCTGGGCTGTTGGCCATCAAGGCATGAGCCAGGGCGCGCACCCGACCCTCAAGCGCCTCCACCGGTACGACTTCTGTGACCAGGCCGAGCCGATGCGCCTCGGAAGCATCGAAAAGGCGAGCGGTCAGCAACAGGTCGCGGCTTCGCTTGTCGCCAATCTGGAGAGCAAGAAAGGCGGAGACAAGAGCAGGCACAAAGCCGATGCGCGCCTCCGTGTAGCCAAAACGCGCGCGGGGATCGGCGAGGGTGAAATCGCAGATCGTGGCCAGGCCGGTGCCCCCGGCAATGGCCGGACCGTGGACCGCGGCAATGGTGGGCTTGGGTAATTCGTAGAGGGTTCGGAACAGCGTGGCGACGCGCTGCGCATCGGCTTGATGCTCCGTGGCGGACTTGTTCGCCAGGCTTTGCAGCACGGTCAGGTCAAGGCCGGAGCAAAACGCATCGCCTGCCCCCTTCAAAACGACAATCCGGCAACGACCGATGGCCGCATCCTGCAGGGCTGCGATCAGTTCAAGCTGCATCTCGGGAGTCATGGCATTGCGGCGCTGGGGACGATTCAGCGTGATGGTTCGAATTCGCTCGTCTTCAGCAATCAGAATCGTGGATTCGCTCAAGGCCGACTCTCCGATATTTCCGTGCCACAGAGTGCGGGGCCGGCTGGGTCCGCCCCGAAGTTGCGCGCAATCTGGATGGAGGCCGTGATGAGTTCCGGCAGGCCCTTCAATAACGGCGTTTTTGCTCCGAGGCTTTGCAGCTCGGCGACAAGGATTTCCGTCGGAACGTTGCCGACCAAGTCATCCTGCGCGAAAGGGCACCCTCCCAGGCCGCCAATCGCCGCATCGAATCGTCGGCAACCAGCATGGAACGCTGCGCGAATCTTGCCCGGGGCCGAATCGGAGCGGGCATGCAAATGTACGCCGATCTCCGCGCCTTGGCCGGCTTCAAGGGCGCGCCTAACAGTGTCCGCAATCTGCGAGGGTGTCGCCAAACCCACGGTATCGGCCAGCGAGATCTCGCGGATGCCAAGGTCCGACAACTGCCTGCAGGCCTTGGCCACTTCGTCCAGGTTCCAAGGGTCGCCATAAGGATTCCCGAAGGCCATGGAGACGTAAGCCACCACCTTCAGCTCCGCTTCGCGGCCCAACTTCACGATGGAGTCAAGAACCTGCAAGGACTGGCGCGGAATCTGATTCTGATTCCTGCGCAGAAACTCGGGCGAGATGGAATAGGGGAAGCCCAGGGTGCGGACCGCATATGTGCTCAAGGCGCGGTGAGCGCCCTTCAGGTTGACGACGATTCCGATGATTTCTACTCCGTCCGGTGGGGACAGGAGCGCGAGCACGTTTTCCGTGTCGGCCATCTGCGGGACCGCGGCCGGGGAAACAAAACTCACCGCATCGATATGACGAAACCCCGCATCGATGAGGGCGCGCAGATAGGCGGCTTTCTGCGGCGCGGGAATGTGTCCGGGCAGTCCTTGCCACGCATCCCGCGAGCACTCGACAATCTTGACGCGTTCGTTCATCGATGATTTTCTCGTGGGAATCAGCGTTGGAGCCATTATCCGCGCGATGGGTGAACCTTGAGGATCTCTCTGGCGATGACCATGCGCTGAATCTCGCTGGTGCCTTCGCCGATGGTGCAGAGCTTCACATCGCGATAATACTTCTCCGCGGGGTAATCCTTGATGAAGCCATATCCCCCGAAGAGCTGGACCGCCTCGTCGCAGATGCGGACGGCCACTTCGCTGGCGAAGAGCTTGGCCATCGAAGATTCGCGCGTCACCTTGCGGCCTGCGTCCTTGAGCACGGCGGCACGCTGGGTGAGCAATCGGGCGGCGTCGAGCTCGGTCGCCATGTCGGCGAGCTTCCACTGGATGCCTTGAAACTCGGCAATGGCCTTGCCGAACTGCCGCCGCTCCTTGACGTATTTCAGCGCGGCATCGAGAGCGCCGCGGCCGATTCCCAGCGCCAGCGCGGCGATCGAGATGCGGCCCCCGTCGAGGACACGCATCGCATCGATGAAGCCCTCGCCTTCCACGCCCAGCAGGTTCTCCTCGGGAATCTCGCAGTCGGTGAAGATGAGCTCACTGGTGTCGCTGGCACGCAGGCCGAGCTTGTTTTCCTTCTTGCCGGGGCGGAATCCGGCCGTCCCTTTCTCCACGAGGAAGGCGGAAAGTCCATGGGTACCCTTGGACTTGTCGGTGACAGCGATAACGACGGCCACGTCGGCATACTGACCGTTGGTGATGAAGGTCTTGTTGCCGTTGAGGATGTAACGGTCGCCCTTCTTGACCGCATTGGTGCGGGCTGCCCCTGCATCTGAACCCGAACCGGGTTCAGTGAGAGCCCATGCGGCGAGCCACTCGCCGCTGGCTAGCTTGGGAACGTATTTGCGCTTTTGCTGCTCATTGCCGGCCAGAAAAATATGATTGGTGCCGAGCGAGTTGTGCGCGGCAACCGTGATGCCGATGGAACCGTCGACAGCGGAGAGTTCCTCAATGGCCAGCACATAGTCGACGTAGCCGAGCCCGGCGCCCCCGTACTCGGGTGGAAAGATGACACCGAGCAGTCCCATCGCACTCAACTTCTTGATCGCCGCCAGCGGGAACTCGGAAGCTTCGTCCCACGCAGAAACATGGGGGGCGATCTCTCTTGTGGCGAAGTCGCGAATCTCGCGGCGAAGGTGCTCCTGCTCTTCCGTGAGCACGAAGGGGTAGAGGCTCTGGACCTGCTCCATTTCGAGGTTAGCCATGGGGCTCCTTGTTTCGTTTCTCATCACTCGGCGAGCGAACGCGATTTGTGGAATCCGGGAACAAACGTGCTCACCCGTTTGGATGCGGGATTCCGAGTTGGATGCCCGTGGGCGCTCGGGCGGCAGTTTGATTGCAAAGCCTTCGCGCTCAAGTTTGCAGGACTCCCGGATTGAAATGGGGAACGTCCGGATTCAAGGCACAAGCCTGCAGTGCAGTGGTCAACACTTCTCTGGTTTTCGCCGGATCGATGAGGGCGTCGATCCAAAGACGCGCAGCCCCGTAGCGGGGATCGGCTTGCGCATTATAGGAGGATTCGATCTCGTCGTGGAGTGCTTGCCGTTCCGCCTCGGAAAGGACTTTGCCGCCGCGCTCCATCTGCTTGGCGCGAACCTCGGCAAGCGTGTTGGCCGCGGAAGCGCCGCTCATGACCGCATAGCGCGCCGTGGGCCAAGCGAACAGGAAGCGGGGATCGTAGGCTTTGCCGCACATGGCGTAGTGGCCGGCGCCGAAGCTGCCCCCGATGATCACCGAGATCTTGGGAACGACGCTGGTGCTGACCGCGGAGACCATTTTGGCGCCCGCCCGGATAATGCCCGACCACTCGGCATCCTTCCCCACCATGAAGCCGTTGACGTCGTGCAGAAAGACCAGGGGAATCAGGTTCTGGTTGCAATCCATGATGAAGCGGGCCGCCTTTTGGGCGCTCTCGGTATAGATGACACCGCCAAACTCGATGCGGTTCATCCCCGCGGCTGGGCCCATGGCGACCGTCTGGTTCTGATTCGTCTTTTGATTGGCCACGACGCCGACGGCCCTGCCGCCGATGCGCGCGTACCCGCACAGCAAGGTTCGGCCAAAGTCGGCATTATATTCGTCAAACTCGCTGCGGTCGACGATGCGCGCGATCACCTCGCGCATGTCATAGATGTTGCTTGCCCCGGGGGCCGGATTGAGCAGGCCATAGACATCCTCGATCGGAAGCTTGGGGGCGTCGCGCGTGGGATCGAATGGGATCGAGTTGAAAACTTCACCTCCCGCTGGCTCATGCCGACTCTGCGCGGTATGTCTTTCGCCGATTTTGCCCACGAGGGAGCGAAGCCGCGCAATGCACAGATGATCGTTGGGCTCTTTGAAGTCGACGGTTCCTGAGATTTCTGCGTGCATGGCTGCGCCGCCAAGCTCTTCCGCATCCGTTTTCTGGCCGATAGCGGCCTGTACCAGCGAGGGGCCAGCGAGAAACAGGCCCGAGCCTTCGGTCATCAGGACGGTATCGGTCATCACGGGAAGATACGCGCCCCCGGCCACGCACATGCCCATGATGGCCGTGATTTGCGGAATGCCCAACGAACTCATGACGGCGTTGTTGCGGAAGACGCGTCCAAAGTCATCGGTATCCGGGAAGACGTCCTCCTGGAGAGGAAGGAAGACACCGGAGGAGTCCACCAGGTAAAGCGTGGGAATGCGGTTTTCCAGGGCTATGGTCTGCGCGCGCAGCACCTTTTTGGCGGTCATGGGAAAAAAGGCGCCCGCTTTGACGGTGGCGTCGTTGGCAACGATCATGCACAGGCGGCCCGAGACGTGGCCCAGGCCGGTGACCACGCCAGCGCCGGGAGCGCCACCATACACTGCGTACATTTCGTATGCCGCCCAGAGTCCCAATTCGAGGAAGTCAGATCCCTGGTCGAGCAGCAGGTTGAGTCGTTCGCGGACGGTGAGGCGACCCTTGGCGCGCTGGGCCTCGGCTGCCTTGGCTCCGCCCCCGAGCCGGATCGAGTCTTCCTCCGAGCGAATGGCAGCCAGGAGCACGCCGAGCGCCCGGCGATTTGCCGCGGCTTTGGGAGTCTCCGCGTCGAGCTTGCTTCCCATCGTGTTGTTCAGGCTGAGGTCGCTGGCCATCCAACCTTCCCACGAAACTCGACGACTATAGCACGAACGGGATAGCCGGCACATCCCACACGAATCCGGACGACGTCCTCGTATACTCAACCCAGCGTATGTCGACCCATTTGGACATCATCCTCACCTCTACGCGGGCGGCTGTCGCCGCCGCCAAGCTGCGCACGCCGCTGGCCAGGGTTGAGAAGGACTGCGCGCTCCATCGGCCGCGCCATTGGGCTGCCGCCTTGCGCGAGCGGGCGGCGGCTGGTCCCGCCGTGATCGCCGAAATCAAGAAAGCCTCCCCTTCGAAAGGCTTGATTCGCAGCGATTTTGACGTGGAATGGCTGGCGCGCCGCTACCGGGCCGGTGGCGCGGCGGTGCTTTCGGTGCTCACGGACGCGCCGTTCTTTCAAGGCAGCCTGCGCAACCTGGAGTTGGCTTCCGGCGCCACACGGCTGCCTTGCTTGCGCAAGGATTTCATGGTGGACGAGTATCAGATTGCGGAAGCGCGGGCGCACCGGGCAGACGCCATCCTGCTGATTGCCGCGGCTCTGCGCGACGAGGAGATGAAGAGGTTCGCGCAGAACGCACACGAGTTGGAACTCGACGTGTTGGTGGAGGTGCATACGGCCGACGAGCTGTCGCGCGTCCTGGATGCCCTGGGCGATGGCGGGGCCGATGCGATCGGGGTGAACAACCGCGACCTGAAGAGCTTCGAGGTCAAGCTTGAAACGTCTCTCGCCCTCGTGGATCAGATTCCGCAGAATGTCGTCCGGGTGACGGAAAGCGGAATCGGCACTGCGGAGGATGTGGTCCGTCTGCGGGCCGCGGGATTTGACGCATTCCTGATCGGGGAAAGCCTGATGCGGCAGGCCGACCCCGGTAAGGCTCTGGAGAATCTCTTAAAGCCCAGCGCTGTAGGTGTTAAGGGCAAGAATTGATTGCAATGATTGCAAGAAGTGATAGAATGCAATCATTGCAATCGCAAGGGGATCCCATGGCAACGAATCTGATTGTCCGCGACGTGGATGAAGAAATCGTCCAATCGTTAAAGGAAAGAGCCGCTCGGAATGGGCGCAGCGTTGCCGCCGAGCATCGCGCGATTTTGCGGGCCGCGTTGCTTCAACCCAAGAAGCGTTCCTTTAATGAGGTGCTTGCTTCCATGCCCAATGTTGGATTGGACTCCGATTTTGTGCTGAACCGGGACTGAGCATGTTCCTTGTGGACACGAACGTGCTGAGTGAAGGCCGCAAAGGCCGCAAAGCCGACCCGGGTGTGAGGGACTTCCTGGAGCGGGCGGAGCACGAGCTTTATCTGCCGGTCCAGGTGGTGGGCGAAGTGCGCGGCGGAATCGAGCGGCTTCGGCAGCGGGGCGATCTGCCGCAATCGCTGCGATTGGAAGCTTGGTATCGCCAGATCTTGGAGGAGTACACGCAACGCATTTTGGCCTTCGATTTGGAATGCGCGAAGTTGTGGGGAGCCTTGATGGGCAGCAACGACCAGCACCCGGTGGACAAGCAAATCGCTTCTATCGCGTTGGTCTACGATCTCACGGTGGCGACACGCAACCTCGCCCACTTTGACGGGACCGGCGTTCGCCTCGTGAACCCCTTCATGGTCGATAACCTCAATGGCTCTTGAATCCTCTAGCGATTGAAGGAGTGAACAAAACTCATGAGCCTTTGGATCAAGATCTGTGGCACGACTTCCCTCGCCGACGCGCAGTTGGCTGTGGAGGCCGGTGCGGACGCGGTGGGCTTTGTGTTGGCCAGGAGCCCGCGGCAAATCACGCCGCCTGCGGTCAGCGCGATTGTCGCTGGGCTACCGTCGCAGGTTGAGAAGATCGGCGTGTTCGTGGATGCAGATCTGGACACCATTTGTACGATTGCGCAGGACTGCGGGTTGACCGGGGTTCAACTGCACTTCGACACTTCGTCCGCGCTTCCGGGCCAGCTCCGGGAACGGCTTGGGCCGTCTCTACGCATTCTGCAGGTCGTTCATTTTCAGGCGGAATTGTTGACGCCGCAAGTCAACCGTCATGCGCGGGATCCCCATATCGACGCATTGCTGGTGGATTCGCGAACCGCCGCGGCAGCCGGGGGAACCGGCACGCCTTTCGATTGGGCCGAAGCGCGGAAGACGGTCTTTGTCGAACAAGCGCAGGTGAAGCTGGTGGCTGCGGGCGGGCTGAACCCGGCTAATGTTGCGCGGGCAATTGCGATTCTGCACCCGTGGGGTGTGGATGTGGTTTCGGGCGTGGAAGCTGCGCCGGGGCGCAAGGATCCAGACAAGGTGCGGGACTTCGTGGCGCGGGCGCGGACGGCGGATCGCAAATAGGAACGTCGTATTCCAGACAATTGCAGATCCCGGTAGTCGGATGTTTATGCTCTTTTGCGCATCATGCGCTCTATGGCGTTATGGACCGGTGAGTTGGTCCGTCAATTCAAAGGATTAACTGCCATGTACAGACCCATTCCGCTTGAAGAAATGCTTGCTGCCTTGCCGTTGGATGAGCAACGGGCTATCGCGAAAAGAGGCGCAGAACGGGTGGCCAAGGTGAGGCGGCGCATGACCCTGGCGGAGCTGCGCAAGGGACGCAAGATCAGCCAGGCAACGGTCGCGGAGGCCCTCGGGATCGGCCAGATGCAGATCGCGCGCCTGGAAAAACGCAAGGACTCGCGCCTATCGACCATGCAGCGCACCGTGGAGGCAATGGGAGGCCATTTGACCATGATCGCCACCTTCCCAGATCGGGAGCCGGTCGTGCTCATTCCATCCCAGTCGACAGGGAAAGACGCACGCGGAAAAAGAAGGGTCTGACCAGGATGGTTTAATCCCCCATGTGGAAGTCAAGGTTTAAAGCACAGGGTCATAAACCGTGACCATAAGCCCCGGTGCACCACGCGGGATGCCCAACTTGCATTCCTAGGTCTCCGAGCGTGTGATTTCGTTCCTTGAGAGTGGGTGGTCTCCCACCCTTTCGCCAGAAAAAAGGCGAAAGGATGGGGCACGGAGATCGCACAAATCTATGTGGTCCGAGACCTAGTACACTGTTAGGTTCCCCGTTGGCGCAGGAGGTTTTATAGTGGCATCCATCATTCTTCCCGCAGTTCCCTCCGAGTCGCGACCTGGGCGGTTTGGCATTTATGGCGGCCGCTACGTGCCGGAAACGCTGATGGCGGCTTTGGTCGAACTGGAGAACGAATACAACGTCGCCAAAGCTGACGCAGCATTTCAGGCTGAGCTTGCCGGCCTTTTGAAGGACTATGCGGGACGGCCCACGCCGCTTTACTTCGCCAAGCGCCTCACCGAGCAACTAGGCGGGGCCAAGATCTACCTGAAGCGCGAGGACCTGTTGCACACCGGCGCGCACAAGATCAACAACGCGCTCGGCCAGGGACTGCTGGCGAAGCGCATGGGCAAGAAACGGATCATCGCCGAAACCGGCGCGGGCCAGCATGGCGTGGCCACGGCTACCGTGTGTGCGCTGCTGGGCCTGGAGTGCTTGATTTACATGGGCGATGTGGACATGGCGCGCCAGGAACTGAATGTGCTGCGCATGCGGCTGCTGGGCGCGGAGGTGCGCGGAGTCAGCGCGGGATCGAAGACGCTGAAAGACGCCATCAGCGAGGCCATGCGCGACTGGGTGACCAACGTGCGGACCACCTACTATCTGCTCGGGAGCGCACTGGGCGCGCATCCTTACCCGACTATGGTCCGGGATTTTCATCGCTGCATCAGCATCGAGATGAAGGAGCAGATCCTGGAGAAGGAAGGCCGGCTGCCGACGGCGGTGATTGCCTGCGTGGGCGGAGGGTCCAATGCGATTGGCGCGTTCTATGAGTTTCTCGCCGACCGACAAGTTCGGCTGATCGGCGTGGAAGCAGGCGGTCGCGGTCCGGCGCTAGGCGACCATGCGGTCCGGTTCCAAGGCGGCTCGCCGGGCGTGCTGCAAGGGACTTTTTCGTATGTGCTGCAGGACGACGACGGGCAGATCGCTCTGACGCACTCCGTGTCCGCTGGCCTCGATTACGCGTCGATCGGGCCGGAGCATGCGGCGCTGCATGACTCGGGACGCGCCGAATACGTTTCGGCAGACGATACGGCGGCTCTGGACGCAGTGGTGCGGCTGGCGCGGACGGAAGGGATTTTGCCGGCAATTGAGAGCGCGCATGCTGTCGCCGAGGCGCTCAAGATTGCGCCAGCAATGGCGGCCCATGACATACTGGTAGTCAATCTCTCGGGCCGCGGCGACAAAGATATGGGCATCCTGGCCCAGGAGTTGAAGCTGTAAACCCCTGCGGTGGGCAGCCGCTCGCGGGAGGCTCGCATGGGCGCAGTGCTTTCCCGCCCTTGCGCCAGGAAAAAGGCGCAAGAACGGGGCACGGGGCGTTCGAGGCACGGTCGGCAAGGCGCTCATGGAAGATGGAACTTGCAGCGCAGGTCGTGTTGTTCAGGATAATGGGTTTGCTTTCTTAGATTTGCATTGAGATAGGGAGTTCGGACCGAGACGTTCATGGCGATTTGTTTCCAGCACAAACCCGGACTGGTTGTGTATCTCACAGCTGGAGATCCGAGCCTCGCCGCAACCAAGGCGATCGCGATAGAGGCTATCGACGCGGGCGCGGACGTGATTGAGTTGGGAGTCCCATTCAGCGACCCATTGGCGGATGGCCCGGTGATTCAGCGGGCGAGCGAACGCGCCGTGGCGCGGGGCACCCGCTTGAGGGACGTGTTGGCCTTGGCGGCCGAGATTCGCCAAGCCCGGCCGGCGGCGGGGCTGGTGATTTTCAGTTATCTGAATCCCATCCTTCGCTCCGGGCTGAGCAAGTTTGCCGACGAAGCTGCGGCTGCCGGTGCCGATGGGGTGCTGGTGACCGACCTGATCGTCGAAGAGGCAGGCGAGTACTTGGCGCAGATGGAGCGTGTCGGGCTGTCGCCTATCTTTCTGGCAGCGCCCACCAGTCCGGACGAGCGGCTTGAAGCCATCGCCAAAAACTCCAAGGGGTTTATCTACGCCATTTCGCGGGTGGGCATTACCGGGACGCAGAGTAGTTTGACCTCCGATGCTGCGTTGCTGGTGGAGAGAATCCGGCGATGGCGCGGAAGCGATGGAACGGCCTTGCCGGTCGCCGTGGGGTTTGGCATCTCCAACGCCGAGCATGTGGCGCAGGTGGCGCAGTTCGCCGATGCTGCCGTGATTGGCAGTGCGATTGTGGAGCTGATTGAGCGTTCCACAGAGGAGACCGCACCGGGGGCAGTGGCTCGATTTATCAAGGGTCTGCACCTGTCCGCCCAGGCGGACGGCGCTGGCCCGGTAAGGGAAACCCCGCTGGTGGCTGTGCAGTCCGCATAGCCGCACGAATAGGACCAACTCTCGCTCCTGCGCGACCGGGGTTTGACGCCAAACCCGAGGCGCCATTTAAAAGGTTCGCAGAAGTGCATCATGAGGATGGAATGACGCTGGAAGAATTGCGCAATCGAATCGATGTGTTGGATAGGCAACTGGTGGAGTTGCTCAGCGAGCGGGCACGCGCCGCGCAGATGATTGGCCACCTCAAGGTGGCCACACAACTGCCCGTCTACGAGCCTGCCCGGGAAAAGGTGATCTACGCCAACGTCCGGGCGGCCAACCAGGGCCCGCTGCCGGACATCGAGCTGACGCATATCTACGAGCGCATCATCGACGTGATGCGGGCCTTGCAGAGGGACGAGTTGGCATCGGAGAGGAACGCCCAGGCGCACGCGCCGGGCCAAGGCACTGGCGGTGAGACGCCCGAGACGGGGAACAAGCAATGATTGTAGCGATGCAAGAGAAGGCCACCGAAGACCAGATCGATGCAGTGATCGATCAGATGGTGGAAGCTGGGGTGAACGTTCACCGTACTACGGGAGCCACACAAACCATTCTTGCCGGCGTGGGACCCACTGCCGGCGTGGACCTGCGCAAGTTCGAGCTGCTTTCCGGCGTGCTGTATGTCCACCGGATCACGGCGCCCTACAAGCTGGCGGGCCGCGCATTTCGCCCGGAAGGAACGGTCGTCGAGTTCCCCAACGGGGCCAAGATCGGCGGCGAGCAGGTCGCCATCATCGCCGGACCGTGCGCCATTGAAAGCCGCGAACAGATTTTCGCCATTGCGGCCTGCGTGAAGGCTGCCGGCGGTGGCTTCTTGCGCGGAGGAGCGTTCAAGCCACGCAGTTCGCCCTATGCTTTTCAGGGGCTAGGCATTCCCGGATTGCAGCTGATGCACGAAGCGGCCCAGGCGCACGGTCTCTTGACCGTCAGCGAAGTGATGGAGATCGCGCAGATCGAATCCATGCTGCCCTACGTGGATTTTTTCCAGGTAGGCGCGCGCAACATGCAGAACTTCAATCTGCTGCGCGAACTGGGGCAGATCCGTAAGCCGATCCTGCTGAAGCGGGGCATCGCGGCCACCATTGAAGAGATGCTGCTCTCGAGCGAATACATCCTTTCCGGCGGCAACTACGATGTGGTCCTTTGCGAGCGCGGCATTCGTACCTACGAAACGTCGACGCGCAACACCATGGACATCTCGGCGATTCCGGTGGTGAAGAAGCTTTCGCACTTACCGATCATCGGCGACCCTTCGCACGGGACGGGCCGGCGCGACATGGTTCCGGCCATGGCCAAGGCAGCGGTGGCAGCGGGCGCCGATGCGATTCTCGTGGAGATTCATCCCAACGCCGACAAAGCAGCTTCCGATGCCGCGCAGACGCTGTTCTTCGATCAGTTCGAAAAGCTGGTGAGCGAGCTGCGGGTGATTGCCACGGCAGTGGGACGGACCCTTTAACAACACGGAGCGAAGGATCGCCGCATGATCGAGCGCATCGCCATCCTGGGCACGGGCCTGCTGGGCACATCGGTGGGTCTGGCGCTGCACGCCGCGGGATACAAGGGCGCAATCGTGGGCTGGAACCGGAGCGCCGATCAGGCGGGGCTTGCGAAGCAGATGGGCGCGATTGACTGCATCGCTTCCGACCCTTTGCAATGCGCGCGCGATAACCAGGTCGTGTTGCTGGCGATGCCCATTTACGCCACGCTCGACTTCATGGAAAAACTGGCCTGCGTGCTCGGACCGGAGCACCTGGTAACCGACGTAGGAAGTACCAAGGGGCAGATCTCCGCGGCGGCAGGACGCTTGTTCAATACACCAGAGCGGGCTGCGTTTCTTCCCGGACATCCCATGGCGGGCAAGGAGCGGGGCGGGGCGGCATTGGGAGACGCGGATTTGTTTCGCGGCGCGGTGTGGCTGTTTACCGACGATCCGGGATGGAAGCGGTCGCCGCGCAGCGCCGAGTTGGTGAAAGGCTGGCGCGCGTGGGTGGAGGCGATGGGCTCGAAGACGCTGGACCTCGACCCGGCGCGGCATGACGAGCTGGTGGGATGGGTGAGCCATTTGCCGCAGTTTGTGGCCACGGCCCTGAGCGCGCTGCTCGAAGAGGAAGTGGGCGACGCGCCTGAACTGAAGGATGTAGGCGGGCGCGGATTGCGCGAGATGACGCGGCTGGGCGCGAGCCCGTATTCCATGTGGCGGGACATTGCCTATACCAACACGGAAGCGGTGCAGACGGCCTTGCACGCGTTGGAGCAAAGGCTCGCTCACCTGCGCGAGAACCTGCGTACGCCGGAGTTACGCGACGAGTTCGAAAAGGCCAACCAGTTCCGGCGGGATGAGCGCATTTCTTGAGCCGGTGTCGACCTGAGTTTTATGGGTTTCCCACCCATTCCGCAGAAAAATGCGGGATGGGTGGGGCACCGAGTTCCAGGGTAAGAGCGAAAGCGCTCTGCAGGCGAGGAAGTTGCGCGGCCTGAAGGGCCGTGGCGGGGTCTGCCATGCGCTGCGGCTAGTCTGCTTCTTTGGCCGGGTCGAGGGTATGGAAGCCTTCGGCTTTGGCTGCTTCCAGCAGTTGCGGGGAAGAAGAGACAAAGATGATCTCCGTGCCCTGGAACATATCGCGCGCGGCGATCGCCGCCGCCAGTTGCAGGGTGTCGGGCCAGCGCAGCGTGGTGCGGTCGAGCAATTGGCGGGCTGCTTCCAAAACGGCAGGATTCAATGGCTCTTGAACCATGCGCGCTGCTTCCAACCGGAGGATGTCCAGCGCGGCGGCCGCATCTTCGGCGGAGATATCGCCAGTGCGCTGGCGGCGGCGAACCGCTGCGTACACTTCCAGGGGGGTGGAAGCGGAGATGAGTTTGCGGTTATCCTCGACAGCCCCCATCAAGCGGATGAGGGCGTCGGTTCCCTGCTCCTGAACGAACAGCTTGGCGAAGGCTGTGGACTCCAGGAAGTAGCAGCTCAAGCATTCCCCCGTTCCTCTTCAATGGCCTCGGCAATCGAGTCGCCATGAACCGCAACGGGATGAAAGCGTTGTGCCTCTTCCGGCATGCCGGCCTCGGCACGGTTGAGCCGGATGGTGGTGGTGGGATACGCGGGCGTTTTGGGATTGGCGATCTTGCTGGTGAGCACCACGCCGCGCTGAATGGCTTCGGCCAAAACCGCCTGGCGCGATTCGGGATTTTGATTCCAGCGAAAAGCCTTGCGTGGCAGGAAAGAATCGCGAAACCACTTCAGGGCGATGAAGGCATGCCCGCCGCGCTCGGCTTCCGCCAGCGCCGCGCAGAGCTCCTTGACGCGCGCATCCAGGTCGGCGGGAAGTTGCGTTTCCTGGCTGTCATCTTCCCCGGCGTCGCTGCGCAGTTCCATCGCAGGGCGTGGCGAGCGCGTAGGACGAGAAGCCGGATCGCTATCGCCGATGCGCTCAAAGTAAATCCGGACTTCGTCTTCTTCCGGTGACCACGACTCGGCAAAGGAGTTGCGCCGTTTGCTGCGTCCATTCTCGCTGCAAAGCTCAACAATGGCCTGGTAGCCCGGAGGCGCCAAAAAATGCAGCGCGCGAGAAAGGCCGGGATCCGAAGAATAGGCCAGCTCGTTCAAGGCTTCTTCAATGATTTCTTCCGCATCCGGAATGCTCAGGTGACTCACATCTACGCTGTTTGGCACAGCTCTGATCGATTTCATTTCCTCTTCTCCCTAAAGCCGAAGCTTCCGATTCCCGGCGCGCTCCCATTGACTTCAGTCTCGCGCTATCGGCCGCATCCTCGACCTGTACTTACCGCGCAGCAGGCTAACGGATCGAAGCAAACTCAGCTCGAACCTGTCTTCCTACCACTCAATTTGATCTGTCTCAAGACAGAGGGATTCGACTGGCGGAAGAAATTGATCAAGGGAAAGTAAGCAGATAAGAATTTGTCGGCTCTGAAGTTCTGTAAGGCGATCGTAAGAATTTTTCAGACTCGTTTACTGGATGAGCCGTTATTCACTCGTCTTCGGGTCCCCACAGCTCTTTCAGGAGCGCTTTTAGACTTGTTCCCCTTTTGCAAAGCTGTACATCCCACAGTGTACCTGATTCCGGGGGCGCGCGCGCCCAAAGAATGAACATGTGTGCTCTTCGTCACGCGTAATCCCAAATTGGCAAATCGCACGGCGCGCTCTTTGATCGGCGGAGTTCGTACAATGAGATCATGTTGCGTGGTTTGCGGTCTCTCTTATTTTGGACCTTGGCGTCGAGCTTGTTGTACGCGGACTCACCGGCGTTCGATTTAACCGGTCCAAAGGTGGATGTGCATGTCAAACGCGGGGACACGACTCTGCCCATCGGCGAAGTGCCCAATCTGCAAGCAGGGGATCGGCTTTGGATTCATCCCGACCTGCCCGAGAGCCAATCGGCGCGTTACGTCCTGATCGTCGCCTTTCTCCGTGGCGCCACCAACCCTCCACCACCTGAGTGGTTCACACGGGTTGAGACCTGGACGCACCAGGCGCGGGAGGAAGGGATCTTCATCACCGTTCCCGCCGAGGCGCAGCAAGCCATCCTCTTTCTCGCACCGGAGACCGGCGGAGACTTTAGCACCTTGCGCGCAGCGGTGCGGGGGCGGCCAGGAGCCTTTGTGCGCGCCACCCAGGATTTGCAAGCTGCCAGCCTGGACCGGATGCGCCTCGATGCGTACCTTGCCGAAGTCAGGATCACCTCGCAGACCGATCCGAAGTTGTTGAAGGACCGCGCCGAAAAGGCAGCACGCAGCCTGGGGATCCGCCTGGACAAGGAGTGCTTCGACAAGCCCAGCGACCAGCAGGCTCCCTGCCTCACCGAGCACACGGACGGCCTGGTCCTGGACGACTCGAACGCGCAATCGATGGTGGTGCAGTTGGCGAATGGCGCCACCGGCGACCTGATGAACCAGCTGAGCTATTCATCGATAGCCGGCGGAGGCACTTTCAGCCCCTACGTGGGGGCCATTGTCGACACGGCGCGCATTCTCTCTTCGTTGCATACGGCTCATTTCCAATACATCCCCGCCTTGGCGTTGCCCACGAAGGACACGCTCAACTTGCGCCTCAATGTCCCGCCCTCGTTTCGCGATCCGAAATCGGTGGTGGTTGTGGCCCTGCCGCCGGTGGCTGCTTCCAAGGGCCCACCCTTGCACCCGGTGAACCCCGAAGAGCAATATTGCGCGCAGAAGCCAGGCCTCGTTTTACCCGTGGAAGGGGCTCCCGTGCTGTTTTCCACGCAGTTGGCTTACAACCTGGCTCTTCACATCGATACCACGGCGAATGGGAAGACCGCCGGGGTGGACTTGCCCGTCAAGTCCGATGCTTCCGTTGGGGGCCTGCTGCTGGTGGATCCTCCGCCGTCGTTGCCAGGCGGCGAATCGACGGCCGTGCTGCGCGGCAAGTGGGGATTCGACGATTGGGAGGGTCCGCACTTTCATTTGCAGGTTGCCCAATCCGGCAAATGGAGCCTGGCGCCGGGTGCACAATCCGCATTGGTCGTGGGCCGCGAAGACACCCTGTTGCTCCAGGACGACAGCTCCATCTGCGTCGACCGGATTGAGGAGCAGCCGGCGAGCGGCAGGCCTTTGCGCCTTGCGTGGAAGTCCCCGAAGCAGGACACCCTGGAGATTGCCGTTCCCCTCAAAGAGGCAGACCCCGGCGCGTTGACGGTTGCGATCTATCAGCACGGGCTTGCGCAGCCCGACAAGGTGCCCCTGACGGCTTACGCTGAGGCTGCCTCTCTGGAGCGCTTGACCCTGAGTGTGGGCGACCAGCGGGCCACATTGCGCGGCAACCGGCTGGACGAAGTCGCGAAGGCTGAACTGGGCTCGATTGTCCTGAAGCCCGCGACGCTGAGCCGCGTACAGGACTTCGATGAGTTGGCCATGTCGACGGACGGTTCAACCACCGGCCTGGAACCGGAAAAGTCCTACACCGCCAAAGTGCAGCTCCAGGATGGCCGCCAGTTGAAGGTCCCGGTCACGGTGGAACCGGCTCGGCCACAGGTCACGTTGCTGAACAAAGGCGTGCAGAGCGACTCTTCCGCGCCTGTATCCCCGGTTCACCTGGGTAGCGCCGACGATCTGCCCATCGACAGCCGGCTGGTGTTCTTCCTCAAGTCTCTTGTTCCGGCGGACTTTCCCCGCGATGAGAAGGTTGAAGTGGCCGCGACGGACGGCAGCTTTCACACTGTTCTTTCCCTGTCTGACTCGGGGCTGATGCTGGAAGATGCGAAGACCGCGATGGGCTCGCTGGAGCCGCAGGCCCGCTTTGGCTTTTCGGCCTTTGGTCCGGTGCAGGTGCGGGCGATGTCCGCTCGCGGCGTGACCGGAGACTGGCTCCCCCTTGGAACTTTGGTGCGGCTCCCGGGCTTTAAGGAATTGCGTTGCCCGCACGCGGTCTCCAAGCCGTGCACGCTGACCGGAACGAATCTTTTCCTGGCCGCGGCTGTGGCGGCGACGCCGGATTTCACCAACGCCATCGAGGTTCCTCCCGACTTCACGGAGACGCAGTTGCTGGTGCCCCGCCCGGCGAATGGACAGCTTTATCTGCGCCTGCGGGACGACCCTTCGACCGTGCAGACCCTCGTCCTGCCCGTGCTGCCTGCCACCGCTGGCACAGCAACCGCGCAGAGCTCCGCACCGGGCGGATCGGCGGAGAAGACCGAGGCGAGGAGCCCGGCGACCGCTGTGCCAGTCCCGGACGCGAATCCGAAATAAGCGGCACCGATCGCGCTCGAGTTAGTTGAAGTAGGCCTTGTTGAGGTCGGCGAAGTGAGATTTATCCGCGGGCAGGTCATCGATCGAGAAGACAGCGTTCTGGGCGCACACGACGGCGCAATTTCCGCAATCGATGCACTCATCCGGGTTGATGAAGACCTGGGAGACGACTCCTGCGGCAGGATCCCCCGCCGTGGGAGCAATCGCAGCCGTTGCACACTCGGCCACACAGACAAAATCTTTGCTGCAAGCATCGGTTATTACGTAAGCCATGGAAGCTCCTTGCGGTGCTGCGGATTGCCCTTGGAAGGCTCTCGTTCCCCACGAGCTTATTGGGTTTGAATGGAGAGAAACTGTGACCCGAGTCACAAAATGCGAGACATCGTACCATATTACGGTATATCGCTCTCGCCTTTGAACGGCCGAAAGCGCGACGCTTTGCCGCAATGTTGATTTTGGACGGCATCGCTCCCGTTATGCTAATAGGCATGCTTCGGCTTCGGTTCCTTTTGTCTCTCAGCCTCCTGGCCATGCTCGCTTTCGCGTGCGGGTCCGCGCAAACGCAAAACGCACCCTGGACTTTCGCGGTGAGCGGGGACAGCCGCAACTGCGGCGATTTTGTGATGCCCGCGATTGCGGCAAAGGTCAAGGCAGAGAGCGACTCTTTCTATTGGCACCTGGGCGACTTCCGCTGGATGTCGTCCCCCGACGAGGACCTGCTGGCCATGCTCCCGGCGGGAACCGATCTCCCCAAAGCCGCCTACCAGCAGCGTGCCTGGGATGACTTTCTCGAACATCAAATAGCCTCCTTCGGGACGTTTCCCGTGTTTCTGGGAAGAGGCAATCACGAGAATGTGAAACCCATGACGCGCGAGGGATATATCGCCAAGTTCTCGAGCTTTCTGCACCGGCCGGAGATCGAGGCCCAGCGCAAAGCCGACGGAGAGACCGGCGAAGACGCCCAGACCTGGTATCACTGGACCCGGAACGGTGTGGACTTCATCACTCTCGATAATGCTGCCCGGGAAGAGTTCTCCGACGAACAATTGCGCTGGCTGCGGTCTGTGCTGGATCGGGATCTGGCGCCGAACTCGGGCATCCACACCATAGTGACCGGCATGCACGAGGCGCTGCCGCACTCCACCACCTCGGAACATGGCATGGACGACTGGGACCTGGGCATTCACACCGGGGAACTGGTATACACCTGGCTCTTCGATGCCCAGGCAGCGGGCAAGCATGTGTATATCCTGGCCAGCCATTCGCATTTTTACTCGCCCAATATCTTCAATTCGCCCTATTGGAAGCAGCACAGCAGCCGCGTTGTTCCAGGGATCATTATTGGCAGCGCCGGGGCTCACCGCTATCAACTTCCGAAGAACGCGGACAAGGCTTCGAAGACCAACATCTATGGCTACCTGCAAGGAACCGTGCAAGCCGATGGATCCATCGACTTCGCCTTGCACGAACTGAGCGAGAGCGACCTGCTGCAATCCAAGTGGCCGAACGCACCCGTGGAGGCCATTCACGAATGCTTCATCCACAACTCCGACAGCGCCGGAAAGTGAGCCGATCCGTTCGAAGGAGGCTCTCCTTCATGGCAAGCTGCGATGGATGGGCTCTGGGGATGGAATGTGGGGACGACTCAACGGGTGATGTGCAGCGTGACGTTCTGGTAATGGACGACATGGCTGTTCAGTCCCGTCGCATTGACTTGGATCACGTACGTTCCCGGCGCCGCGTTCCTTTGCGTGATCGCCGTACAGCCATCGGCGAGCAAGGCGAGACTCGCGAGCAAAACTAGTAAGGTGCGAGTCAAATGCTTTGCCTTCCGCTGAGGCGAACGCCGGAATGCCCAGCCAAAGACCAAGCCAAAGGGCAGCAGCAGTCCTGCGAAGGAACGATCGGCGTTGCGGCGCTTTGCTGCCGCCGAGCTGCCGCTGATTGGATTGTCCGCGTCAATCGTCAAGGGCACGCTCAAGGCGCCGTTGGCCGCAAGGGTGACGACGTCTGGAGCGAAGTCACAGGCAACGCCGGCGGGCAGGGACGAGCAACCGAGGCCGATCGTATCGGAGAAGTTGTCAAAGGAGACCAGCGCGACGGCAACCCCGACACTCTGCGTAGTGGCCAATGTCACCGTCGATGGGGTCACATCGACAGTGAACGCCGCCGCCATGCCCAATACCGCGACCGGCGGAGATTGCGATGAGGCGTGGAGAGCATCGCCGGGATACAAGGCAACGACACTGTAGTTGCCGATCGCCAGGTTCGGTGCAAGAGTGGCTACCCCATTTGCATTGAGTGGAGCCGAGCCGAGCGTGGTGGCGCCGACGGTGAACGAGATCGTTCCGGTTGGAACCGGCCCGCTGCTTCCCATCACCGTGGCCAGCAGAATGACTTCCGCGTTGGCGCCGGTGGTGGAGGAAGCGCCCAGGGCCGTGACCGTGGGAATCGGAACGACAACCTGCCCGATGGCCGGGGAGGTGCTCGGCTGATTGTTCAGATCGCCTGCGTAGGAGGCAACCATCGAATGAGTTCCCGCCGCCAGGGTGGAAGTGGTCCAGGTCGCCGTCCGGGCAGCGGTGAGGCTCGCTGTCCCGAGCAAAACGCTGTCCGCCACGAAGCTTACACGGCCGGTCGGCAAGGCGCCGGTCCCCGTCACCGTGGCGGTTAAGGCGATCGCCGCCTCGACCTGCGCGGAATTGGGTGTGGCGGTCAGCGCCGTGGACGTGGTGGCGAGAACCACGCTCAAGGCAAGCGGCGCGGAGATGCTGGCGCCCGTGTCGACATCCCCGGCGTAGGCTACCGAAATGGCATGGGCGCCGGCCGCCAGCAGGGGATTGAGGACGGCCGTACCATCTTGCGCCAGCGAAGCCAACCCGAGCGGGGTGACAAGCCCGTTGAAGGTATCCGCAAAGACGACCGCGCCGGAGGGGACGCCCGCGCCCTCCGTAGCCTTGACCGTGGCAGTGAGAGAAACCGGTATCCCAGCGATTGCCGGGTTGGGGTCGGCAAACCCTTGCGTGGTGGTTTGGACCTGGATCACGGCCTGCGAGAGCGCTGAAGAGAAGCTGGAGCTGTTGTTGGTGTCGCCCGGATAACTCGCGGTCATCGTATGCAAGCCCACCGCAAGAGTTGAGGAGATAAAAGTGGTTGCTCCGGTGGGACCGAGAGGAGCCGAGGCAATCTGCCTTCCACCATCCAGGAGATTCACCGTCCCCATCGGAGCCACGGCGGAGTTTGACTGGACGGAGACGGTGAAGGAGGCCGCTGTTCCGTATTGAGACGGATTTACCGACGAGGTAATGGAGGTAATCGAGGGCTCCCGCACGTCCTGCCGCAGCAGCAGGGATGTGCTGGAGTCAATGTGGTTGGCGGCATCTCCGCTATAGGCCGCGGAGAGGGCGTGTACGCCAACTGCCAGGGTTGCGGTGGTGCAGGTTGCAACTTCCGCGCTGCTCAGCAAGGTCGTGCACAGGATGTTTTCGCCGTCGCTGAACGTTACTGTGCCATCCGGCGGGATTGGATCGACGCCGGAAGCCACGACATGGGCGGTGGCGGTGAGGGTAATGCTCTGGCCCACCAGCGACGGATTTGTGCTCGAAGCGAGGGACGTGGACGTGCCTTCCACAACAACCTGGATGAGTGCTTCGGACGTACTGGGAAAATGGGTTGGATCCAGGGAGTTGAGGTACTGAGCGGTGATGGCATGCGATCCGACGGCCAGCGACTCCGCTGTGAAGGACGCGCGTGCCGAGGTCGTGGTTCCGGCCGTGGACGAGGCGCCGAGGTGGACGCCGGTAATCAAGGGCGTAGCCCCATCGAAAAAGCTGGCCGTCCCGGTAAGGTCGCCGGTTCCTGCACCGGTCTCGACCGTGGCCACAAAGCTCACCGCCGACCCGAACCCGGACGGGTTGGGATTGGAGGTGAGTGCGGTCGTCGTGGATGTGACCAATGTGGCATCGCCGGCCAACTAAATATCCAACGGCGAATCGATATCGCCTGCGAGCAAACTCACATGGCCAAAGAGTGGATCGCCCGCCGCGGAAGGTGCAAAGATCACGCCGATCTGGCAGTCGGCGTCCACGGCGAGTTCCGGCGCACCAAAGACGCAAGTCGTGGACGAGGGATCAAGCACGGCGTTCGACAGCGGTGCAATCGATGTCAGATCGAGCGGAGCGTTGCCATCGTTCCCAAGAATCTGTGTGAGCGGGGTCGATTGCGAACCCTGACGAACAGCCGCCGCCGTGTAGTCCAGAACCGCGATGTTGCTGAAGATCTGCTTAATACGCATGTTCAACGAGTCGGCGAAGTAAACGTCGCCGCTGGCGTCGACCGTCAATCCCAGCGGGCCGTCGATATCGACCGGAAAGGGACCGGCGTTGTCCTGGACGTAGACACCGATCGCATTTTGGGCGACCGTCGAGATGAATCCCGTGGAGGCGTTCACCCTGCGGATGGCGGCATTCTGCGTATCGGCGATATACACGTTGCTGGCCGCGTCGGTGGCAACTCCCGAGGGAGAAAACAGCGTGGCTGAAACAGCCGGGCCCTTGTCGCCGGTATACCCGGGCGTCCCGGTGCCGGCGAAAGTGGCGATCATTCCCGAGGCGTTCACAACACGAACCGCGTTGTTCCCGGAGTCCGGAATGAACAGGTTGCCCGCCGCATCGAATGCTACCGCGAAGGGAAGGTTCAGCTCCGCGGCCGTGGCCGGTCCGCCATCGCCGGCGTAGCCCGCGCTTCCATTCCCCGCGACCGTCGTTAGGACGCCGGCGCGATCGATCTTGCGAATGCGCTGGTTCAACGTGTCGGCGATGTATACCAGTCCGGTGCTGTCCACCGACACGCCCCGCGGTCCGTTCAGGAGGGCCGCGGTTGCCGGTCCGCCGTCGCCGCTGCTGCCCGGAGCGCCGGTGCCGGCAATCGTCGCGATCACTCCCGACCCGGCAACGATCTCGCGTACCACGTTGTTGCCGGTGTCGGCGATATACAGATTGCCCGCGCCGTCCAAAGCCATGCTCCACGGTGCGTTCAGGCTGACCTCCGCGCTGGTCGATACCGAACCATCCCCGGTATAGTCCGCAGCGCCATTCCCGGCCAGGGTGGAAATGATCCCTGTCGACGCGGTCACCATGCGGATCCGATTGTGAGAGCGATCGGCAATGTAGAGGTTGCCCGCGCCGTCGAGAGCGACGCTGGAAGGATGGTTGAGAGACGCCGACAGCGCGGGACTTCCATCGTGCACGCCGCCCTCAAACACGCCGTCGCCCGCCACTGGCAGGATGTTGCCGCCGCGCAGCACGCCGAGCCCGGCCATTCCGGTTCCCCACAAGGCCGCGGTCCCCAGCACGTTGTTCGCGCTGTCAAAAAGCACCACGGCACCCATGCGCATGCCCGCAGAGCGTGGCGTGAATGTAACCGATTCCGTGCAGGTGTCGTGCGCGGCCAACGTCGCCGCGGCACAGGTCATGGCGCCGGCGCCGGTTGCAAAGTCAAGCCCGCTCGCGCCCAACGTCAAAACCTCAACCGCCCTCACTGTGCCTGCCGCGCGCGCGGTGACGGCGACGTTTTGCGCCCCGGAGGTGGAGTTCACCACGAGCGTGCAGAAGTTGCCGCCAAGGGCTGTGCAGGAGACGGCCTGCCCAGGCATGGGCACGAGGAATCCGACGCACACCAGGCTGCCCGCGGCCAGCAGAGAAGGCCGCCTTCGCCTCGCCTTCAGAGGCTGCCCGCACCGGGCCCTCATTGAGGTGTTCTTCGTTGCGCACATGGGCACAGCTCTTTCACATGTCGACGGCGCTTTGCGGGCACGATCGAGCGTAAGCAGACAGTGGCGCGCCGGGGTTGTCCTTATCGTAGGAAGAAGTCTTCGATCGTCCGCGCGGAAAAGAACAGCGCGTCGTCGAAAAGCTGTGGCCTTTTCCCGGGTTAGGATCGAAGGCTGGATTGGGAATTCCCGTTTTTGAGGGCAGCGACGACGACCCAGGGGCCATTGGAGCGGCTACCCGCGGCCTGGGCGGAAGCCCGTCGAGAATGCCATGTACCGAGGCGAAACGGCGGAGAGTGAGCCGAAGTGCTCAATGGTCTCCGGCGCCTCGTGTCATTCTGAATGGGTACCAATCGATCTCAGCCTGGCGACGAATCGCCTTCCGCGCAGGGCGGCTGCGCCGTCCACGACGATTCCTCGGTATTTGTTGGGAGGGCGTTCATGCAGCTTGAAGCGACGAAGCCATTCAGTGTTGTCGAATACCTTGACAGCGAGGGAGAAGGACGAAAGATCGTCCGTGTCAAAGCCAAGCACGTCTTCTTTTCGCAGGGTGGGGCGGCCAACTCGGTTTTCTATTTGCGGGCGGGGCGGGCCAAGCTGACGGTTGTTTCCAAGAAGGGCAAGGAGGCCACGGTCACGCTCTTTGCGGCAGGAGACTTCTTTGGCGAAGAGTCTCTCGCCAGTTCCGACACACTTCGGGCCGCCACTGCCTCGGCGCTGGTGGCGTGCACGGTGCTCCGCATCGATCGCGACCTGATGCTGCGTACCCTGCACGAGGAGCAGGCGTTCTCCTCGCTGTTTCTCAACTTCATGTTGCACCGCGGGATCCGGACGCAAGCCGACTTGATCGATCAGTTGTTCAATTCCAGCGAGCGACGGTTGGCGCGCATCCTGCTGCTGATGGCGGACTTTGGCGAGCCGGAGGCGCCGGAGAATTCGATTCCTGCCGTGACCCAGGAGACGTTGGCGGAGATGATTGGCACCACCCGATCGCGGGTCAGCTTTTTCATGAATCGGTTCCGAAAGCTCGGCTACATCAACTACAACGGGCATATCAGTGTGAACAAGTCGCTGCTCAAGGTGGTTCTGGAAGACCGCCTTCCGGAGCAAAACGCCTCGCGACCCGTGCTTCTGGACCCGGCGCCCAGCAAGGCCCGAGGCATGCGGCGCGCCAAGCTGGTTTGATCCCCAGCTAGTACGCGACTTTGTTCGAAGAAGCGATCCAGGTGGCGAAACTGGCCCATGCTTCTCCGGCAAGCATCTGCGCGGCGGGCAAGGAGCGCTCGGGCTGGTCGCGGCGGAATTCCTCATAGAGGAACGCGTCGTCGAAACCGGCGCGCGCGGCATCGGCGGCGCTGGCGCCATAATAGATGGCGTCCAAACGCGCCCAGTAGCAGGCTGACAGGCACATGGGACAGGGCTGGCAACTGGTGTAGAGTTCGCAGCCCGCAAGGCTGAACATGCCCAGGGCTTTGCACGCGGCGCGAATGGCATTCACTTCCCCATGCGCGGTGGGATCGTTGCTGGCCGTGACCGTGTTTGCGCCTTCACCCACAATTCTCCCATACCGGACGACGACTGCCGCGAAGGGACCGCCGGCAGCGGTGGCGACATTTTGAGTTGCGAGTTCGATCGCGCGGCGCAGGAAATCCGGATTCGGTGTACGGGTAGCCAACTTGCTCTGAACCTCCCTGAGCGGCGAAAGTATTGACAGTATGGCACAAGCGTTCCGATCCACCCGCGTCCAGACGGCCGAAGGCTTGGCGCCCGCAACGGTGTTCGTTCAGGGTGAACGCATTGCGGAAGTGCGCGCCTGGGCCGATGTCCCCGCAGGAGCGGCTCTGCACGATTTTGGCGCAGCCTTGCTGTTGCCCGGCCTGGTGGACTCTCACGTCCACATCAATGAGCCTGGACGAACCGGGTGGGAGGGGTTTTGGACGGCCACGCGGGCCGCCGCCTCCGGCGGTGTGACGACCCTGGTGGATATGCCTTTGAATTGCATCCCCGAGACAACGGATGTGAGCGCTCTGGCCGCCAAACGAGCTGCGGCCCGCAGTATGACCTGGGTAGACTGGGCAGCGTGGGGCGGCGTGGTTCGCGGCAACGCGGAGGCTCTTCCCGCGCTTGCCCAGGCCGGCGTGCCCGGCTTCAAGTGCTTTCTCATCCACTCCGGAATTGACGGGTTCGCGTGGGTTGACGAAGCCGACCTGCGGCTTGCCTGCAAGCACCTGAAAGGGTCGGGACTTCCCTTGCTGGCGCACGCTGAAGTGGAGGCGCCCGTGCTCCGTGCAACCGCGGCGCTCAACGCTTCCGGGGCAGACTGGCGCCGCTACGCGACTTACCTTGCGTCGCGTCCCGATGAGGCGGAGACCGAGGCGATCGCGCTGCTGCTCCGGCTGGCGGAAGAGTTCAAGACGCCGATTCATATCGTGCATTTGTCCAGCGCGAAGGCCTTGCCGATGCTGGCCGAAGCGCGACGCCGTGGAGTTCCGGTCACCGTCGAGACCTGCGTGCAATACCTCTGGTTTGCGGCCGAAGACATTCCCGATGGAGCGACGGAGTATAAATGCGCTCCGCCGATTCGCGACACGGCGAACCGCGAGGCGTTGTGGTCCGCGTTGGAGAGCGGTTTGATCGAGATGGTGACGACCGACCATTCGCCCTGCCCGCCGGAGTTGAAGCGGCGAGAAGAGGGCCGGTGGGACCTGGCGTGGGGAGGGATTGCCTCCCTGGGCCTGGCGCTTCCGGCGATGTGGACGGCACTCGCAGGGCATGGTCGGGACGTTGACGAATCCGCCGCGAGAATTGCGCAATGGATGAGTGCCGGACCGGCGCGCCTTGCCGGTCTCTCGGGGAAGAAAGGCACACTCAGCGCCGGCGCGGACGCGGACCTTGTCGTCTTCGACCCGGATGTGCGTTGGACCGTCCGGCCCGAGAACCTTGCGTTTCGCCATAAGCTTTCCCCGTACCTGGGCGCGGAGCTGCAAGGACAAGTGCTTGAGACATGGCTCCGCGGAGAGAGGATCTACGGTCCGGCGGGATTTGCCGAGGCTCCGACCGGCAGAGAGCGGGTGAGCCGATGAAGGACCGCGCCCAACGCGCCATTGCCGCCTGCCGGCATATCTCCGCAATGACGGAAGAGCCGGGGCGGATTACACGGCGGTTCCTGACCGCGCCCATGCACGATGTGCAGGCGTACTTGCGTTGCCGCATGGAAGCGCTGGGAATGACCATTCACGTGGACGCAGCAGGAAACCTGCACGGCTTGTGGAATCCGCCGGACGCGCCGCGCGAGCGCCTTCTGCTTGGATCGCACATCGATACGGTCCCCGGCGCGGGGGCATTCGATGGAGTCCTGGGAGTTGTGCTGGCGCTGGAATGGGTGGAACTTGCGCGGGAGCTGCACCTCCCGCTGGCGATCGAGGTCATCGCTTTTTCTGAAGAAGAGGGGGTCCGTTACGGTGCGCCGTTTCTGGGAAGCCGCGCGGTGGCCGGTCGCTTCGATCCCGCCGCGCTTGAGCTGGTCGATGAGGAGGGGGTCTCCGTCGAGGCAGCGATCCGTGCTTTCGGACTGGATCCGGGCAAGATTCCCCAAGCCGAAATGGACGCGGAGGCCATTGGCTTTGTGGAGATCCATATCGAGCAGGGGCCCATTCTCGAAGCCGAGCAGCTATCGATTGCAGCCGTATCCGCCATCGTCGGGCAGACGCGGCTGAACCTCACATTCGGTGGCCAGGCCAATCACGCCGGAACAACGCCCATGCATCTGCGCCACGATGCGCTGGCTGGCGCGGCGGAGTGGATCGTGGCGGTGGAAGCGCTTGCAAAGCGCACCGACGGACTGATGGCTACGGTGGGACGCATTGTCGTCGACCCCAACGCGGGCAATGTCGTGGCCGGACGGGCCCAGGTGAGTTTGGACCTTCGCCACGCGCGCGATGCCGTGCGGACACGCGCCGTGGAAGAGCTGGTGGCAGCCGCCGGCGCGATCGCTACCCGCCGCGGCTTGACCCTGGAGCGGGCAGACCGGCTGGACCAACCGGCGATTCCCATGGATGAACGGCTTACAGATTTATTGACCGACTCCATCGCGGCGGCGGGCTACCCGGTGAAGACCATGCCGAGCGGCGCTGGTCACGATGCGATGGTGATGGCCGCAAAACTACCCACCACAATGCTGTTTCTGCGTAGCCCAGGAGGCATCAGCCATCACCCGGCTGAGACCGTCCTCGTGGAAGATGTGGAGGCATGCCTGCACGCCGGGCGCGAGTTCCTGATGCGGATTTCCTTAATATTCCGTTAAAATGCTCAAACGAGGTCCATATTGCATCTTCCCCACCTTCATAAGCTCGGGGCGACTCGGAGCTCCCTGAAGCCCGACCATCTGTTGCACACGCCGGATACATTCGTTCGCACGCCCTTGCCGGGCGCGGAGGGCGTGGAATTCGTGGTCCATGTGGCGCCGCGTCTGGGAGCCCGCTTCACGCAGATGACTGCCGAGTTCAACCCCGGCGGCATGTTGGGCACGACACCGGCGCAGCGCTTTCTCTATGTACTGGCGGGTGAACTGGAACTCACCGCCGGCCCCAGTCGCTACACGCTGGCAGCCGGCGGCTTTGCATTTCTGCCCCAGGGAACGCCGCACGCGGCCCGCGCAAACTCCGCCGCGCGGGTCGCACTGATTGAAAAACCTTATGAACGCCTGGCGGGGGACGACGGGCAAGCTGCGCAAATCATGGTGGGCAATGAATCGACGATCCAGCCGGTTGCTTTGATGGGCGACGAATCTCTGCGCGTGCGCTCGCTGATGCCCGACGGTCCGGCATTCGACTTCGCCGTGAACACAATGACCTACGATCCAGGCGCGGCCCTGAGCATGGTAGAGATCCATGTCATGGAGCACGGGTTGCTGATGCTGGAAGGCGGGGGCATCTACCGCCTTGGCGATTCGTGGTATTCCGTTGAAGCCGGCGACTTTATCTGGATGGGTCCTTATTGCCCGCAGTGGTTCGGAGCGATCGGAAAGACGCCCGCGAAATACCTGATCTACAAAGATTGGCGCCGACACCCGCTGGGCGCGTGAGGCCGCATTGACGGTTCAACCCAAAGTCGAGATGGATTTGCTGGCCGATGAACTGGCCGCGCTGGCGCGGATCTCCGAGGCCGAGCCGCCCGTGGTCACGCGCGTCGTCTTTACGGAAGCGGATATGCGCGCCCGTGCCTATGTGAAAGGGCTTTGCGCGGATGCGGGCCTGGTTGTGCGGGAAGACGCAATCGGCAATACGTTCGCCCGCTGGGTGGGCAGCGGGCCTGACCTTGCGCCGATCGGCACCGGCTCGCACATGGATGCGATTCCCAATGCCGGTTCCTACGATGGCACGGTCGGCGTGCTGGGCGGACTGGAGGCGATCCGCTCCTTGCAGCGCTCCGGCTATCGACCGCGCCGGTCCATCGAGCTCGTAACCTTCACTGCCGAAGAGCCGACGCGCTTCGGCATTGGCTGCCTGGGAAGCCGCATGATGGGCCGTGTCCTGTCTCCGGCGAAGGCGCTTGCCCTGCGCGACAAACAGGGCAATGGACTGGACGAGCTGCGCAGGCAAGCCGGTTTTTCCGGACCGCTGGAATCGGTGGCCGTGGCAAGTGGCCGGTTCCACCAGTTTGTCGAGCTGCACATCGAACAAGGGCCATTCCTTGAGCAGGAGGCCATCGACCTTGGCCTGGTGACGCACATCGCCGCACCCGCCAGCCTTCGGATCCTGATTGAAGGCGAAGGCGGACATGCGGGCGGCAAGCTGATGCCGGGCCGCAAAGATGCCCTCGCCGCGGCTGCCGAGCTGATCCTGGCACTCGAGTCGGCGGCCAAATCTACCGGGGTCACCGACACGGTCGGAACCGTGGGGGTGTGCGAAGTGTTCCCCGGCGCCGTGAATAGCATTCCCTCCAAGGTGCGCTTGGAAACGGATATCCGCGATATCGACGGGCCGCGGCGGGACAGCGTCCTCGCGGCGCTCCAGGCCGCCTGCACGCAGGTTGCACAGAAGCGCGGTGTTCGAATCGCCACCGACCTGGTCAATGCCGACCCGCCCACGACCTGCGACGCGGAGATTCTCGCGGTGATGGAACAATGTGCAAACCAAGCGGGGCGCAGCTTCAAACGGATGGTGGCACGCGCTTATCACGATTCCTCGTTCGTGGCGTGCATTGCGCCGGTCGCCATGTTGTTCATCCCCTGCCGCGACGGGGTCAGCCACAGGCCTGACGAGTTTGCCTCCCGCGCGTGGATTGAGGCGGGCGTCGAAGTGCTCGCGCTGACCCTCGCACAACTCGCAGGCTGAGCCAGGCCCATCGCATTGGGAGGTGTTGAAGCACATTCATCGATTTGTCATCCAGAAGAGCGCGGCGACGAAGGATCCGCGGTTGCGTTCCGGCCTGTTTCCCGCACGATGGCACATGTTCGAGATCGCGGCTTCTTGAGCGTTCACCGCGAAGCAGGGAAAGAACCACCGCCGATCCTTCGACTACGCTCAGGATGACAAACCTTCGAGGTAAAGAGACTTGAAGTGCCATTGCCCTGCAGGCTGAGCTGTTTTACTTTGCATTGGGCGCATGCCGTTGTATGCTATGCGTCAACCCGTACGAATCTTCAGGCTTCTGGTGTCATGAGCGAACGCGATCAAACCCGCATCGTTGGCGCATCGGTCCCCCGCAAAGAGGGGATCGACAAGCTGTTGGGCCGTGCGCGGTATGTGGACGATATGGAACGCGAAGGGATGTGGTTCGGAGCCACGGTGCGCAGCACTGTGCCCCGCGGCCGAATTCGCGCCATCAATTTCGACGAGAGCGTCGACTGGGCCGCATTCGCAATCGTGACCGCAGCTGACATCCCCGGAAAGAATTCCATCCAGCTCATCTTCGCTGACCAGCCGTGCCTTGCCGACGGCATGGTCAATCACTGCGATGAAGCCATCGTGCTGTTGGCGCATCCGGACAAGTACAAGGTGCGTGCCGCGGCAGCGTTGGTGCGCATTGAGTATGAAACCCTGCCGGCTGTGTTCACGATCGAGGAGAGCGAGCGGCGGGATGGAGTGGTCTGGGGAACCGACAACCTGCTGAAGAGCTTTCTGCTGGAGAAGGGCGACGTGGATGCTGCGTGGACACAGGCTGCTCACATTGTCGAGGGTGAATATCGCACCGGCGCCCAGGAACATCTTTATATCGAAAACAACGGCGTCATTGCGGAGTACTCGGAAGCCGGCGGAGTCACCGTGTGGGGCTCTTTGCAGTGTCCGTACTACGTGCACAAGTCGCTGCTTGCGGTATTCGACCTGCCGGAAGACAAAGTCCGCGTGATCCAAACGGAAACCGGCGGAGCCTTTGGCGGCAAGGAGGATTATCCTTCCACGCTCGCCGCGCATGCCGCGTTGCTGGCGATGAAGGCGGGGCATCCGGTGAAGGTGGTCTACGACCGCATGGAAGACCTGGCGGCGACCACCAAGCGTCACCCATCGCGCATTCGTCATCGCACGGCGCTGAACCAAGACGGCAAGCTGCTGGCCATGGACATCGAAGTCGCCACCGATGGCGGCGCCTACGCCACGCTTTCTTCCACTGTGTTGTCGCGCGCGACGCTGCATTCCCCGGGGCCGTATGTGTGCCCCAACGTGCGCGTGCGTTCCCATGCATGGGCCACCAACACCGTTCCCTATGGAGCGTTTCGCGGGTTTGGCGCACCGCAGGCCATCTTCGCCATCGAGCGCCACATGGACGAGATCGCGGCGCAAATCGGCATAGACCCGGTCGAACTGCGGCGCAGAAATTTTCTTCACGACGGCGACACCACGGCAACCGAACAAGTCATGCGCGAGCCCGTGATCCTGGACTCTCTTCTTGATCGCGCACTAGCCGAAAGCGACTATCACGCGAAACGTGCGCGCTTTGCCCAGGAGAATCCCACCTCTGCCATCCAACGCGGGATGGGCATCGCCGCGTTCTACCACGGTTCGGGATTCACCGGCTCGGGCGAGCGGTATCTGAACTCGCTTGCCGGGCTGGATGTGACTTCGCAGGGTAAAGTGCGGGTCCTGGTAGCCAGCACCGAGTTTGGCCAGGGAACGAACACCATCCTCACGCAGATTGCCGCGGAGGCCATCGGCCTTCAATACGACGATGTGACAATGGCTCCCCCGGATACGGGGATTGTTCCCAACAGCGGACCCACCGTGGCTTCCCGCACCTCCATGGTGGTGGGAAAGCTGATTGAGCGAGCCGGCGTGCAGCTCGTGAACCTGCTGTGCGAAAACGCCGGCCTGGGTGAATCGTTTACGAGCGAGCAGTTTTTCGCCGCGTGTGAACGGTATCGTGCCGCGCACGGCGAAGTGGTTTCGCTGTGCCGCTATGAAGCGCCGCCGAACATTTTCTGGGACGATCGGAAGTATCGCGGCGAAGCGTACCCGGCGTTCGCGTGGTCGGTGCAGGTAGCCCAGGTGGCCGTGGACACCGTCACGTATTCTGCCGAGGTGGAAGAGTTCTGGTCGGTCCAGGAGGTAGGTCGCGTGCTCAATCCGGTTCTCGCCGGCGGCCAGATCGAGGGCGGCATTGCGCAGGGCATCGGCTACGCCCTGTATGAAAAGGTGCTGCTGACCAACGGCCACATGGTCAACAACCAAATGACGAACTACATCATGCCCACGGCTGAAGATGTGCCGCCCATTCATGTCTCTTTCGAGCAGATTCCCTCTCGCCATGGCGGTTACGGCGCAAAGGGGATTGGCGAATTACCGCACGATGGCCCCGCGCCGGCCATCCTGAATGCGATTCGCGACGCGACCGGCGTCGGATTTCACACCATCCCGCTCTTGCCAGAGGACCTGTTCGTGCAACTGGCATCGCGTGAATTCACAGAGGCGGTTGCGCGATGAGCGATTGTCTCAGCTCGGTCCAATTCGAGATCAATGGAGAAGTGCGCACGCTGCGTGTGCCTCCGATGAAGCGCCTGCTCGATGTGCTGCGCGAAGATCTCAGGCTGACCGGAACCAAAGAAGGATGCGGAGAAGGCGAGTGCGGTTCCTGCTCGGTGCGCATGAATGGGGAACTGGTGAATAGCTGCCTGGTTCCCGTGCTGCAGGCCGAGGGCGCCAGTCTACAAACCGTCGAGGGCCTTGCGAACGAAGGCAAGCTTCACCCGCTACAGCAGGCTTTCCTTCATTGCGGCGGAGCCCAGTGCGGCATTTGCACGCCGGGCATGCTGATGGCGGCTACGCAACTGCTCGCCGTCAATCCTCAGCCGAACCTCGCCGAAATTCGCGAAGGGCTGGCGGGAAATCTCTGCCGCTGCACGGGATTCAAGCGCATCTTCGACTCGGTGATCGCAGCCGCAGCCGAAAGCCAAACACAAGCGACGGAGCAAGCGGCCCATGCGCGGTAATCCGCTGGCGCATGGACTGATCGCACCGGGCAGTCTGCCCGATGTGCTGCAATTGCTGTCGACCGAACCGGGGAAGTGGACACCGATTGCCGGAGGAACGGAGTTGATGGTGGCGCATGCCGCCGGACGGCTGGAAGCAGCACATCTTGTCAGCCTGTGGGGCATCCCCGAACTGCGCTTCATCGAGTGCCGCGCCGACTCGATCTCCATTGGAGCCGGAAGCACTTTTCGCGATCTGCGCTCTCATGCAGGAATCGCCGAGCAATTGCCGCTGCTGGCCAAAGCTGCCGGTTGGATCGGCTCAATCGCCAATCAAAGCCGCGCCACGCTCGGTGGAAATTTAGTCAACGGATCACCCGCAGCGGACTCCTCGCCCGCGCTGCTTGTGTATGACGCCGAGGTCGAACTGCTTTCCGCGCGTGGTAGTCGCCGCATTCGGTATGCAGATTTTCATACGGGCTATAAGAGCAACGTGATGACGGCCGAAGAACTCGTCTTTGCGATCCATGTTCCCGTTCGCTTCGCCTCGCATCGGCAATACTTGCGCAAAGTGGGGACGCGACGCGCCATGGCCATTTCAAAAGTTGCCCTCGCGGCAACCGCGCGGATGGAAGGACAATTCATTCGAGAGATCCGTATCGCAGCGGCCAGTCTGGCGCCCTTTCCAACCAGACTTACGGCAACGGAAGGCGCACTGGCGGGCAAGGCTATTGGCCCAAGTGCGATCAAAGAAGCGCACGCGGCCTTGCTGGTGGAGGCTAAGCCGTTGGACGACATTCGTTCCACGGCGGATTATCGTAAAGCGGTTGCGGCCAATCTATTGGGCGAATTCTTGATGGATTTGAACGCGGAGGCCGCGCCGCGATGAACACCGTGCTGGCCGCATGGAACGATGCCGAAGAGAAGCAGGCGACTGAGGCCATGCTTGCCTGTTGCGGCGCAAGGAGATGGGCGGCAGCCATGGCAGCATTGCGGCCAATCGAGAGCATTGCAGAACTGAGCGTCGCCGCCGATCGGGTCTGGGCGACCATGGAAGAGACAGACTGGATGGAAGCCTTTGCCTGCCATCCGCGCATCGGCGAGCAAAAGGCCGCGCCCGCCACGAAGAGATCCGCGGCTTGGTCGCAGCAGGAGCAGGCATCGGCACTCACTGCAGCGGAACGAGTGTTGGCAGAACTGGCGCGTGGGAACGAACAATATGAAGAGCGATTCGGGTTTACTTACATTGTGTGTGCGACGGGGAAGAGCGCCGAAGAGATGCTGGCAACCCTGCATCGGCGCCTCGCGAACCATCGCGAAGCTGAAATGCGTGAGGCGGCCGAGCAACAGCGGCAGATTACGCAGATTCGTTTAGGAAAGTGGCTGGTGGAATGAGCGGCATTACAACCCATGTGCTGGATGCAGTGCGCGGCAAGCCCGCAGCGGGAATTGGCGTTCGCCTGGAAGTGCAGGACGACGGAGTTTGGCGCCTCCTTGGCGAAAGCAAAACCAATGTGGATGGACGCTGCCGCGATCTGGTCAACGAACCGGCAGCCGGGGTTTACAGGTTAACGTTCGCTACCGGCTCCTATCTCAAGAGTCATCGCCGCACAAGCATCTACCCGGAGATCGTCGTCTGCTTCGAATTTGCCGGTGACGAACACTATCACCTTCCGCTCTTATTGAGCGACAACAGTTACACCACCTATCGAGGAAGCTGACATGGCAAGACTGGGCAAGAATCGCTACGGCAAATCGCGCGTGCGCCTCTCGCGGATCACGCGCAATGGAGACCGTCACGAGTTCAATGAGTGGACGGTGCGTGTGCTTTTGGAGGGCGACTTCGAGACCAGCTTCACGGAAGCCGACAACAGCAAGATTCTGCCCACCGACACAATGAAAAACACGGTCTACTCGGTAGCGCGCGACTCCAAGGCCGTGACCCTGGAAGAATTTGCAATTGAGCTCGGCGACTACCTGCTCGCCAACAATCCGCAGGTCGGCGGCGCCTCGGTGGAGATTGAGGAGAAAGCCTGGCAGCGCGTGGTCGTGGATGGCAAGCCAGAGCCCAACACGTTTCAACTCGGCGGCCCGGAGGTGCAGACCGTGCATGCCACGCGGGCTCAGGGACAGGCGTGGTTCATACGATCCGGCGTGGATGGATTGGTGATTCTGAAAACAACCAAATCAGCATTCACCGGCTACATCAAAGACAAGCTGACCACGCTCAAACCGGCCACCGACCGGATCTTCGGCACACGCGCCACGGTGACCTGGGACTATGAAGGGGCGACGGCGGATTATGCGGAGACTCGATCGCGCGTCCTGGCTGCGCTGCTTAGGGAATTTGCGGCTCACGATAGCATGAGCGTACAGCACACGCTGTTCGACATGGGCAAGGCGGCTCTGGGCGCCGCGCCGGAGATTGCGCGCATCACGCTGACCATGCCGAATCTCCATCACCTGCTTGCGGATCTGACCCCGTTCGGCCAGGACAATCCCAACCACATTTTTGTACCCATCGACGAGCCGCACGGATACATTGAAGCCACCATCGAGCGGTGATGGTCTAAAGAAGCTGCGCCATATCTTCCGGCTCATCGATGTCTACTTCGCCACCGGAGAAGGGCACACCGACCACTGCGCACGGAGGCGCAAGCAGAAGCACCCGCGCGCCCTTGTCCCCGCGCAGTGCATGGAGATCCGGGAACACCCCGCGCGGAAAGAGAACTGGGACGCCCAGCACATCGGCATACGCAGAAGCTACGATCGTCGACCGCGCGTGCGCAGCGGACTCCGACTTCAATGCGCGCAGATGTTCGAGGTTGAGCCGGGGCTGATCGCAGGTGAGGATGAGTGCGCCCTCCGTCTGCGGATCGATCGCATCGGATGCATTCAATCCGGCCCGCAGCGACGTGCTGACGCCCTGCTCCCAGTCCTCGTTGATCACAACGACGGCTTCACCCAGACGCACCGTTTCAAGGATCCGTTCGTGACCCGCGCCGAGGACAACGACCACGGGCGCGGCTCCTGCTTCCGCGGCCAGTCGCACCGTTCTGGCCAGCAGCGTCTCCCCGTGGTCCATCAAGAGTTGCTTGGGACGGCCCAGCCGACGACTCGCGCCCGCGGCCAGAACGATCGCAGAGATTGCGCCTTTCACGGTTGCCCCGCGGTGTCCGGCTGCAACACGATCAGCAAAACCAGGCCGACAACGGCAAACATGCGAAATGCGGGTTCCTGGCCGTTCCAGGTCTTCGACTGCCACATCAAAAACCACTCAGCACCGACGGAGAGAAAAGCGACCATCCACATGAGCATGGATAGGGTCAGCCCCACGATGGGCACAAGCTTGGCCGAATTGAAGGCCGTTACGGGAAGCCGCAGCGACCGGGCAAGGCGCGTGACTCCCCACCAAAGCAAGACGGTCGTTCCAATCTCCCAGCCGATAATCCCCAGGTAAAAGGCGAGGTGAAATCCGGGCGAAAGCAGCGCGCGCCACATCCCGTGATTGCCAGGAAACGTCGAGTCCATGGAAAGCACATGGCGGACGAATTGATAATTCGAATCGAAATCGGTGACGTTGTTGAAGACGACCAGCGTGTAGAAGACTGCGACCGCCGCCACCAGAAGAAGCTTGGCTGCCCGTGTGATCATTCGTGCCTCCCAGGTTTGGCAAACGTCTTGACGCACCCACTCAATGCGTCCGGACGTGCAAGCGGCATGGCCGGAAAGTCGGATGCCTGGAGTTGCGCACACACCGCGGCCAGGGGAGGCATCTCGAAGACGTGAATCATGGCATCATGCTATCTTGGCGAAGTCCCCGGAACAAAGAAATTCTGCCGCTTCGCGTGCTACATTCGAAAACAAATGACGGATTTCTCTTCAGTCGAAAAGACGCTCACCACGCTTGGATTTTCGCTCCCTCCGGCACCGCCATCCGGCGGCAATTACGTTGCGGCCAAACAAGTGGGTGCGCTGGTCTACCTTTCCGGGGTCATTTCGACAGGGCCGGAAGGTGTGATCACGGGAGCCGTCGGCGCCGATCGCACCGTGGAGGAAGGGTATGCCGCAGCCCGGGCCTGTGCGCTGGCGCAGTTGGCGGTGTTGAAGCGCGAGCTTGGTTCGCTGGACAAGATTGCTGAGGTCGTGAGCGTCAATGGGTATGTGAATGCCGCACCGGGATTTCCCGATTCTCCCGCGGTGATCAATGGCGCCTCCGATTTGTTTGTTCAACTCTTCGGCGAGGCAGGACGCCACGTGCGTGCCGCTGTGGGTTTGAACGCGCTGCCGCGCAATGCCCTGGTTGAATTGCAAATGACGGTGCGAGTGAAGGAATTATGACTGAACACCAGCTTTCGGCTCTGCCGACCCACTCCCTATGGGATCGATCGCTGCCACCGCGGTTACACGTGGAGCCCGGCGACGAGGTGGCTTTTGAGTGCGTCGACGCCAGCGGCGGACAGGTCTACGCCGGCATGACAACGGAACAGTATCTGCAGATCGACCGGACGCGCATCCATGCGCTTACTGGGCCGGTGTGGGTCGACGGCGCGGAGCCGGGCGACGTGTTGCAAGTGGACGTGCTCGCGACGCGCCACGCCGGGTGGGGATGGTCCAGCATCGTTGAAGGCCTGGGATTCCTCAAAGAGCGCTTCCGCGAGCCTTACCTCTTCCATTGGCTGCTCGACGGAGAATCGAGTAGCTCACTGGCTCCCGCCGTGGTGCCGCTACGGCCTTTCCTCGGCGTGATGGGCGTGGCCCGCGCCGACGATGGAGGGTTTCGCACGCGGCCTCCCGGCCCGTTTGGCGGCAACCTGGATGTGCGCGAGCTCTGCGCCGGATCCCGCCTTTACCTTCCCGTCTTCAATCGCGGCGCCCTTTTCAGTTGCGGAGACGGCCATGCCGCCCAGGGCGATGGCGAAGTATGCATCAACGGTATCGAGTGCCCGCTGGACGTGACGTTGCGCTTCCACTTGCATAAGCGGCAGCCGCTCGCCGGTCCCATTGTCGAAGCCAGCGAAGCAGCCGCACGCGATACCTCAGGAGACGCCTGGGTGGTGGTGGAGTCGGGAACCGATTTGGCGGATGCCGCGCGCGCCGCAACCGATCGCATGGTTGACCTGCTGGTGAGCCGCTGGGGCTTTAGCGACATCCACGCCTACATTCTGTGCAGCGCGGCGCTCAAACTGCGCCTGAGCCAGGTGGTCAACGAACCGGTGTACACCGTAAGCGGCGCTTTGAGTAAACAGATCTTGCCGCCGCGCGAATTGTTTCCTATCCAATGATCGTCAACGACCCCGAAGTAATCGCCGAGCTCAGGGCGCTCTATCCGCGCTATGAGGAGGCGCTGGTCCATAACGACGTGGATGCGCTCGTGGCCATGTTCTGGGCCGGGGACAGCGTCATGCGCTTCGGTGTCACCGAGAATCTGTACGGGCCCGGGGAATTGGAAGCATTTCGCAAGGGTCGACCTGCCACCAACCTGGCCCGCACCATAACACGGATCGATATCGTGAGCTTCGGCCGCGACTTCGCCAGTATCACGCTGGAGTTTGAACGAGCGACAGCCAATGGACCGATTCGTGGAAGGCAAAGCCAAGTGTGGGTGCGCCTGCCGGAAGGTTGGCGGATTGCGCAGGCCCACGTCTCGCTGTTGCCGCGCGCCTGAGAAGCTGGCGCGGCGAGCGAGCATTGCAACACGCGCTTCAGGCCACGAGTTTCACGGTCAACGATTCAATGGGCGCTGCGAAATATGCGCGCTCCAGGCTTTTCGCATCGGCAAAGAGCTTCCCGTCTACATGGCGGGCAGGAAATGCAAAGCTCAGCGCCGGCGCGGAAAAAGGCCACGGATCGAGGCGAAAATGACGCGGAGCAACGGGCAGCACTTTAACTGTCTCGGAACCGCCGCCGTTCAACGGTAGCGGATGCAGAAGATGAGCCGGCGCGGCGAACGCGACACATGTCAGCAGCGAAAGATTGTCGCAAGCCTGCAAGAGCCGGAAGTGCTCCAGGATTGTCTGTTCGTCTGCTTCCAGGGGCCGCAGAGAAGAATCGGCAGCGATCGCATCCCGCAATTCGGCTTGATAGGCGCGCTGTCGTTCGAGGAACGCGTCCAGCAGAACCAAGCCATCGGGTGCAATGGTGGAGCGGTCGGCATGAGCCGTGAGCAGGTTGTAGGTGTGGAGGGCGATGAGCAGGCCCGCATAGGGGTCTTCTTCCGCAACGATGCGGACGGCTCGATCGCGCACGGCAAGATATTCTTCCAGATCGATCTCTTCGAAGGCCGAATACTTGCCCACCAATTCGGTGGAGAAGGCTGAAGGCTTGCCCTCGCGGGTGATGGAAGGATGCGCATCGCGCGCGGCCCACCCGTCATCATGACAGGAAATGCCCTTCAGCACGCGGGCGCGGGGCTCGGGCTTGCGAAACTTCTCGTTGCCCCATGCCGCCGCAAACTCCCCGGCGAGACGCGCGTGGTCAGGATGCGTGATGAGCCACCAGCCGGTTTCCGATTCCATGCGTAGCATCTTGCTGCTCCTACTCTGCCGTGTGGGCTCTCTTGGACTCATGCCAGTTGTGCAGCGCAAGCCACTCCATGAACATCACGATGAAGAAGAAACTGAATCCAAGCACCGTCGCCGCGAACACCAGCGCGAAAAGATAGCCCGTCTCCATTTGGTTGCTTGCATAAATAATGGCATACCCCAGGCCGCCTTCACCCACGCGCGTAGAACCTGCAAACAGCTCTCCGGTGATGCCGCCGATCACGCTAATTCCCGCGGAAATGCGAATGCCAGTAAACAGATTGGGCAGCGCGTTGGGCAAGCGCAGCCGGAACAGGATTTGAGCCGGCGTTGCTTTGTACATAAGAAACAAATGAATCAGATTCTCATCCACGCTGATCAGACCATGCGTGGTGTTGGCGATGATAGGCGCGAGAGAAATGATGAAGGTGACAATGGTGACGGAGAGAATGCCAGCGCCGGCCCAGTTGATGATGAGCGGCGCAATGGCCACAATGGGCACAGTCTGCAGAAGAATGGTGTAGGGGTAAAGCAATTGGCGCAGCCAGTTCCATTGCGCAAACAGCATGGCCGCGGCAACGCCGGCAAGGATGCTGGCGATCAATCCTCCCGCCGCTTCTTCCGCGGTAATGAGCAGCGAGTTGAGCAGCGATGGAAACCGTTCGCGCAGTGCCTGGGCCACCGCGAGCGGGCCGGGAAGAATGTATGCGGGCAAATGATTGAGGGTGACCAGTGCCTGCCACAGTCCCAACAGCGCGGCGAACACAATCACGCTGTTCATCACGACGATCGCTTTGCGTTTCATGCCTGGTACACTCCCCGGAGCAACCGCGATGCCTGCGTCACCTGTTCTTCGAATGCTTTTGATTCGCGTGTGGCGGCGGTGCGCGGCCACGGCAAATCAACCGCGATCTCGTGCGCGACACGCCCGGGGTGCGCAGCCAGAATCACCACGCGCGTGGAAAGAAACACGGCTTCGGCCACCGAGTGAGTCACGAAAAGAACAGTCCACTTCTGCTCGCTGTACAGGCGCAGAAGCTCTTCGTTGAGCCGGTCGCGGGTCATCTCGTCGAGCGCGGCGAAGGGCTCATCCATTAACAAAATGCGCGGCCGGCTCGCCAGGGCGCGGGCAATGGAGACGCGCATCTTCATGCCGCCGGACAACTGCCGCGGATAGCGCTTGGCAACGTGGGAAAGGCTCACCAAGTCAAGCATCTTGGCCACTCGTTCTTTGCGCGCCGGACGAGCGGCATGCTCCAGTTCCATGCCCAATCCAACATTTTCCTCCACCGTGCGCCAGGGCAGGAGGGTCGCATCTTGAAAGATGAAACTGACGAGCTGTCGCGCATTTTCAGGAGTCATGCCGTTGACGCGCACTGCGCCACCGCTCACCGGGCTCAGTCCGGAGACAAGTTTCAGCAGCGTGGACTTCCCGCAACCGGAGGGACCGAGGAACGTGACGAATTCCCCACGCTGCACGGTCAAGGAGATGTCCTCGATGGCGACCGCAGCGTTGCGGTAGCGCTTGCTCACGCCCATCAACTCAATCTCCGGCACAGGCCTCGAGTCCTGGTTCACCATCCGGGCTCTCCCGTTACCGGTAGATAGATTGTCGACGGGTGAAGGCCGGAATGCAGAACCTGCTGCGTCGCGCGGCCCCAGTTCCAATTGTCAGCTTTCTGCGGCGCAACACCGGTTGAGGGGTTGCGATCGTAGAGAGGAAACGCCGAACTCGCAATCTCCAACCGAAGGCGCTCTCCCGGGGCCAGAACAAACGAGGTCGGCTCCAGTGTAAATATCCATTTGTGAACCTGATCGGGCGCATACCCATCTGTGCCAAACAACCACGAACTGCGGGCCATGCCAACGGAAATAAAATCGGCTCGTCCCGCGAATGAAACACGCACCAGCTTGGCCGCAAAGTCGGCGTGGGCCGCGGAGGTTGCAGCGAATAGTTCTATGCGGGGATGACCAAAAATGTGTGTCTCGCGCAAAACCGGGTCCGACGTGTAGACGAGCAGGTTGTTTCCCATCTCGATCGCCGACTGATCGAACGGGCCGCTCAGTGCCTGCGGGCCGCCGGGTGCGAATACAGGCACTTCTGGATCGTAGACGAAGACATCACGCGGTTCATCCAGAGTGGGCATTTCCTTGTTCAGTGTCCCATCACCCTTGCGGGAGTTGGCGTTGCCGCCGCTGTGGAGATAGAGCGGAAACGCCGCAGTGGCGGGCCATTCCTCCGCGCTCTGCCATTGGTTGCTGCCCAGCACGAAATGCCGAATGCGCGGCTCGTCGCGAAACGAATCGGAGTCTTTGAGCCAGTGGTTGAACCAGCGTAAGAGAATCTGGTCGGTGTTGAGGTTTGCGGCCTCGCCCAAATTGGACTCGCCCACACGATCTCCCCAGGGAATATGCACCCAAGGCCCGGCAATAAGGTATTGATGGTTGCGAGTGAACTCGGTACCCGCCTTTGCGCGCAGGGCGAGGTAGCCTGTGATGCTCCCTTCGAGATAGGTATCGAACCATCCGGCAATGTGCAAAGCCGGGACACTGATTCGCTCGTAGCGCTCGCTGATATCCTGGCTGCGCCAAAATTCGCCGGGCTCGCGATTTGCGAACCAATCGCGGACATACGAAGGTAGGTGTGGATCGACAATCGCCGGATGATCGCCGTACGGTACCTGTGCGGCTTGCGCACGGATGTTATTCCATGCGGCTTCCAACTTGTCGCTGGCCACACGCAAGCCGAGACGGCGCGCGTCTTCGCGCAGCATCTGAATTCCCCAGCCCAGGCTGGAACTCAAGCGCAGCGCGCCGTGATGATAAAACCATCCGTGAAACAAGTCCGCAGCGGTCATGTGCGGCGCAATACATTGCAAACCCTCCGGCTGCTCTGCCGCGGCCAGTAGTTGCGTTGAACCCTGGTAAGAGAAGCCGTACATGCCGATGCGTCCGTTGCAGGCCGGATGCGTGCGCAGCCAGGCAATGGTCTCGGCTCCATCGCGGCCCTCGTTGCGGAATGGGTAGAAAGTGCCCTCCGAGCCGCCGCGGCCGCGCACATCCTGAATCACGACGTGATAGCCCTTTCGAGCAAACCACACGGGATGGGCATAAACCACTGTGGAGGCAATGTCGCGGCCGTAAGGCTGCCGCATGAGAAGCGTCGGCAACGGGCCTGCTCCCTCCGGATAGTAGTGGTCCGAGACCAAAGCGGTTCCGTCCGCAAGCCGGCACGGAACTCCTCGCTCCAGCCGCACTCCGTTGCCGCAGTCCACAAGCGCTCGTCCGCTCATGGCTACGCTCCATGCCTCGGTTCGAAGTGATACATCGCGAGAAGTATCTCCGCAATGCGCGCGGAGGCTTCGGCGCACCATTTCTCACCGTTTTCCGCCGTGGCCGGCGAAGGATCGCCCATGACGCCGCTCGGTGCAATGTCCCGTGTAAGCCACGCGAAGTTCGCCGATGAGCCTTCCGGCTTCAACAGCTCCGGTTGATCGACGCGCGCAATGTAATTTGCGGTGTATTCCGTTTGATGGACAAGCTCCGGCGTTCCATGGAGAAGGAAAGCGGTTTCGATTTCTCCGGCGTGGAAGCCATAAGTACGCTCCTGCTTGCTGACGCCCTCAAACGCTGCGCCCGGCGAGCCAAACAGCGAGAAGGTGCGGAGGCCAAACTCGGCGCGCAAGTCACGCGCCAGCACATCCACAAGCGAAGTGTTTCCACCATGTGTGTTGTAGAGGACCACTTTCTTGAAACCACTTGCTGCAATGCTCGCGCCCAGGTCACGCACCACCGCAAGAAACGTGCTCGCGCTCACCGAGAGAGTTCCAGGAAACCCGATGTGCTCATTGCTTTTTCCGTAACACACGGGCGGCAACGCAAAGATGGGAATGTCCGTCGAAATCTGCTCGAGTGCCTTGCCCAGCAGCAGATTGTTGATGAGCGTGTCCGTCGCCAGAGGGAGATGGTGGCCGTGCTGTTCGATGGCTGCCGTGGGCAATACCAGCAGCGTGGACTCGCGCGGCAACGCGTCGACTTGCTTCCACGTGAGATAGGCGAAGTTGCGTGGGTCGGGAATCCAGGTCTTCATCGTTTGACTGCCTCTTTTTGAAAGCTGATCATCTTGCCCGGATTCAGCAGCCCCCGCGGATCGTACTTCTGCTTCGCCCGGAGTTGAATATTATCGGCGCGGAAGCGTCCGCCGTCTTCGAGTGAATTCACGTGCGGATTGGCGACAAAGACGCCGATGGACCGGCAGTAGGCAATCATGTCATTGAGCCGCTCTTCGGTGGTGAAGCGGACAATCGGAATCGCGCCGGGAACCACGATGCTCTCCGCGTTCTTCATGAACTCGATGTGGAAGAGGAAGTCGTCTCCATAGCGTGCGCGCAACAAAGCGAACTGCTCTTCGCACGTGTCGGGAGAGAAGCCGCATTGAAGATAGGTGAGCGTGGGATCGGCTTTCATCGCCCATAGCGTGGTGTGGTTCCAGGTGTAGTCGCTGAGCAGCGGTTGGGTGCGCGGCCCGGTGAATGGTCCTGAAAAGGTGACGTCACCTCCAGACGCTTCCGCTGCAGCGCCCAGCGCTTCTGCCTGGGAAGTCGCAATCATCAGCAGCACCAGCGATTTGCCCGCGCGCACCACCTGTTTAATCGGCGTGAAGTAGGAAGGAATGGGCCATTCGAAGACTGTCGCCAGCCGCTTGGTCCACTCCGCGCCGGAGGCGATGCCGCGCGTAAACCGGAAGGCTTGCTCGTAGGTGTCAAAGGCCGCCGTAAACTGCGTCCACTCCACTGCCGGCGCAAGAGCAAACCAGATGCGCGTCAGCACGCCGTTGGTGCCCCACGCGTGCAGAATCTCATGCACCGCAGCGCCTTCATGCAGGACAACGCGCGGCTCCTCTTCCATAGTGACCACTTCAAAGGCGCGGACGGTGTCGAAGTCGCGCAGGCCGCCGTGCGTGACCGAGCCAATGCCGCCGGAACCGCCGGCAAGAAAGCCGCCGACGGAGGCCTTGGCCAGCGTCGAGGGGTACATGCGCAACTCCCACCCGTGCCGGCGCGCCTCGGTTTCCAGCACGGCAAGACGCAACCCGGGCTGGCATACGGCAACTCCGTCGGCGGTAATCTCTTCAATCTTGTCCATCAGCGAGAGGTCGAGAACAATGCCGCCTTCCAGGGGAACGCACTGGCCGTAGTTTCCGGTGCCCGCGCCGCGTACTGTCACCGGAATCGCCTGTTTGCCGGCAAAGCGCATCACCGCCAAAACCTCTTCCACGCTGATGGTCTGTACCACCACGTCCGCCACTTTCGCGGCCAACAGCGGGCGCAGCACCGGCGAATACCAATAGAAGTCATGGGACAGGCGGTCCACCACGGCGGGCGCGGTCAGAACCCTTGCCGGATCGGCGACAATCTCAGACAGTTCCGCTGCAATAGTGGCCAGCATAAAAGACCTCTCAAGAGTTGGTTTGAGCGCCTGCTCAGCTATCTGCGTTTCCGGGTGGACCAGAGGCGAAATGCCTTCAACATGGCGGGATGAGTAAACAGAGCATAGCACTCGTCGCGGAGCAGGGGTCCGTCCACGATGCAAGTCATGTCGCTGCGCTCCGCCACTTCCGTAGCGGCAATATGGATCTGTTGGCAATGCCGATTTGCGTCCTCAATCGTGGCCCCGTACACCACGCGGTCGAGCCCCGCCCAAAGGGCCGTGCTCATGCACATGGGGCAAGGCTCGCAGGTGGTGTAAAGCGTATACCCGGCCAATGAAATCTGCTTGAGCCGCTTGGTTGCCTTGCGGATGGCGCGGACTTCGGCATGGGAGCTGGGATCGATCTCCTGGGCCACAGCGTTGAGAGCTCGGAGCAATACCTTTCCCGATTTTGTTTGGACGATGGACGCTCCGAATGCGCGCGGACGCGGGGTGCGCAAGGAACGGGCGGTGAATGCCACGAGTTCCGCCATCCTGGTCAAATCGTGCTTTGTATTGGCTTTCGGCACAGAACGCGCCGACCCCTGCCGATTGGATTTGGAAACAGGAACCATACTCGAACCTAGCATGGCCGCCATGAAGAACCTATGGGGAAAATCCGCCTGCATGTGACTCGATTTTGACCGCATACAATCTTCCTATGCAGCCTGCCGCTGGGACCATTCGTAGCCTTCGTGTCGCTCTAGCCAAAGGCGAGGTGTCGCCCACCGAGCTAGCCGCGAAGGCCCTGCGGAATGCCAATCGAAACCAGGGCCGAAACACGTATCTCTGGCACGATGCCGCCTGGACCCTGCGCGAAGCTGAGCGTGCCGAAGGCATTCCGCCTGCGGCGGGAAGCCCCTTTGGCGATGGCCGCGGCCCGTTCTGGGGCCTGCCCATCTCCGTCAAAGATTGCTTTGACCTGGAGGGCGTGCCCACTTCATGCGGCGTTCGCTTTTATCGCGACCTGCATGGCAATGCCGTGCAGGATTCCTGGCTGGTGGAGCGATTGCGCGCAGCCGGCGCGGTCATCACCGGCAAGACGCACCTGCACCCGCTGGCGTATGGAATCACCGGCGAAAATCCTGAGTTCGGCGACTGCGTTCAGCCGCGCGATGCGAGTGCGTTGACGGGAGGCTCTTCCTCCGGCGCGGCGGCCAGCGTGCAGGAGGGCTCCGCAGTCCTCGCCATCGGAACCGATACAGGAGGCTCAATCCGGGTGCCGGCAGCCCTTTGCGGACTGGCCGGCTATCGTGCTTCCATCGGACGCGGTGATTGGCGGGGCGGCGCGCATCTGGCCGAATCGTTCGACACCATGGGCTGCCTGTTTCGCGGCCTGGAAGACGCTCCCCTGCTCGCGGAACTCTTCGCCCCACCGTCCAACGAGACAGCCAAGGACTTCAACCGCTTTGCCGTCGTGGACGACAGCTTTCTCAAGGACTGCGAACCCGGGATTGCTGCCGCCCTGCATGCGACGGTACGCGAACTGGAAGCAATGGGCCTGGAATGCTCCACGATCGATCCGGCCTGGTGGGCGGGCTCTTTCGATGTCTTCGCCCCCATTCAAGCTTCGGAAGCGGCGCGGATCCACACCGGGCATTTCGACCGGTTCGAGCCGTCAATTCGGGACCGGCTGGTGTGGGGAGCCAGCCTGGGAGCAGACGAGATCGCCGCGTTGAGGGCCGGGCACGAAGCCTTCCGCAATCGCATGGACGCACTCGTGTCCGAGCACCAGCTTTTGCTGCTTCCGGCATCGCCCGTTGCTCATCTGGACGCGGGTGCAGACCATAGTCAAACCCGCGGCCGGCTCCTGCGGTACACCACCCCGTTCAGCCTGGCGGGCGTCCCCGTGGTCACGCTGCCCCGTTCGGTCGGCGGCATGCAACTCGCCGCAGCCCGTGGCGCCGATGAAGCCCTGCTGAAGTTCGTGGCGCGATTTGCCGCTGCGCCAGCAATCGGTTGAGAATAGCCGTAGAGCCCAGGCGCAGCGATTCTGCGTGATACGTTTCATCTCATGGATGCTTGATTTCCGCCCCACGAGGTCAACCTTGCAGCCCAGAAAGATTCATTTCTTCGTCCTGTTCTCTCTCGTGACAGCGTGCGGACTTCTGCTGTCCGGGTGTCGGAGCAATCAAAACCAATCGGCCTCCGGGTTGACACCGGTCACTCTGCAACTGGATTGGTATCCGCAACCCGAACACGGTGGGTTTTTCGCTGCGCAGTTGCTGGGCTACTACAAAGCAGAGGGCCTGGACGTCACGCTTTCCCCTTTGCCGCAATATGGGAGCGCGGCCCAAATGGTCGCCTCCGGGAAAGCGGACTTCGGCCTCGGCTCCAGCGATGCCGTCCTGGAATGGAACGCGAACGGCCTGCCGCTCGTGGCCATCTCGGCTACCATGCAACACGATCCGCAGGCGGTCATGGTGCACAAAGACTCGCCCATCCATGACTTCAAGGATTTAGAGGGCCACACCATCGCGGCGCAAACCGGCGCCACCTGGTTGAAGTATGTGACTTCACAGTACGGCCTGAAGCAGGTTCGCCAAATTCCCTCCACGTTGTCCGTTGCCAACTTCCTCGCCGACCCCGCTTACGTTCAACAAATCTTCATCACCAGCGAGCCGTTTTTCGCCAAGCAGGGCGGAGCGGAGGTACGCACGTTTCTCATCAGCTCCTCCGGTTACGACCCTTACCGCGTGCAATTTACCAATCGCGATTTTGCCAGCAAGCACCCCGACCTGGTAGCCAAGTTTGTGCGCGCCAGCATCCGCGGCTGGCAGTCTTACCTGGCGGACCCGAGCGGCACCAATGCCTGGCTGTTGAAGCTGAATCCAGCGCTTAATCCCGCCCAGGTAGCCTATTCGGCGCAGGCGCTGCGCGACGGAGGATTCGTGACCGGGGACCCCACCCACCCGCAAATTGGGCGGATGACGGCCGAACGGTGGCAGACGCTCCACCAGCAGCTCAAGACCTTAGGAATTCTGCAGAACCCGATTGACCCGGCCTCGACTTACACGCTCAAGTTCCTGCCGTAACCTGCAGGGACCGGCATCGATAGGAATCAGCAACCGCGCCGCTGCTTGAAACAGAGCCAAGCGCGCAGTTTGTTACCGGATGGAGTGAGAACAGAACCATGACCGACCTGGAGCGCATTTTGGTCCTTTGGCACGAGCTCGAATCTGCCGCGGCCGACTTTGTGCTCGCCACAGTGGTTGCTGTCGAAGGCCCCAGTTACCGCAAGCCCGGCGCTCTGATGCTTTTGACGGCGGACGGACGGCGTGCCGGCACCATCAGCGGCGGCTGTTTAGAGGCGCAGGTAGCAAGCCGTGCCTGGTGGCTCACCGCCGAAGGGCCATGCATCCAGCATTACTCCACCGCGGAAGACGATGGCGATCGGCCGTTCGGCTCCGGTTGCGGCGGGGTGGTTCATTTGCTTTTGGAGAGGCGCGCGACCGCACAGCCCTTTCTGGCTGCGCTGGATGGAGCTTTCAGCGAACGATCGGCGTTGGCGGTGGCTACCGTGCTGGAGGGTCCACTGCTGGGGCGGCGCGCTTTTGCCGGAACTGTGTTGACGCGATCGGCCCATTCCAGCATGAGCGATGGAGCGCAGGGCCCTGCGGCCGAGGAACTGCAGACTCTGGCGGATCGCTCACAGCGTTCCCAAACCTCGATGGAAAGCAAAATGGAGATGGATGGCCGGCCCGTCAAAGCATGGTCCAGTTACCGTCCCGCGCGTCCCGGACTCGCGATTTTTGGCGCAGGAGACGATGCTCTGCCGTTGGCGCGCTTGGCGAAAGAGCTGGGCTGGTTTGTCACTTTAGCGGATGGGCGCTCCCACCTGGTCAAGCCCGAGCGCTTCCCCGCAGCCGACGCGCTGAGCATGCTCTCCATTGCCGACCTGCCCGTCCAGCCAGGGGTGAAGCCCATCCAGGAGTTCGCTCGCATTCAACCGGGCGATGCCGTGGTCGTCATGTCGCACAGCTTTGAGCAGGACTCCAAAATCCTCGCCTCGCTCTTGCAGCTTCAAGCGCCGCCGGCCTACATTGGCGTGCTCGGTCCGCAGCGCCGCACCCGCGAGCTTTTGGCCGAGGCTGGCCGCCTGCTCAGCCTGCCCGAAGCGGAAATCTCCACCCAGGTGGATCGTTGGATGGGCTGCCTGCATGCCCCAACCGGACTCGACCTCGGCGCGGAATCGCCGGAGACCATCGCCCTTTCCATCCTTGCCGAAATCCAAAAAGAGCGTTCCATCGCAACGGCTCTTCCTTTGCGCGACGTGCGGGGCGCGGCCCTCGCGGCCATGCCATGACGCCCGCCATTTCATCGTACGGCTCTTGCATTCGCTAGATTTTGCTCTAGAATATGGACTCCGGCGAGGGCGGACTTTTGCCTTCCGGGCCTTCTTGTCAATAGTTTGCGCCTGGCCGGTACGGGTGAGACCCAATCGAATGTCGTGCAAGGAGCGGATCGTTGGAATCGGCTGAACGAGAGATCGAGAAAGCGCTCGCTGAACAATTGCCCCCGCTCACGCCCAATGCCGCGGCCGTGGAAGCGGACCGATGTCTCTACTGTTACGATGCGCCCTGCACGCATGCCTGCCCCACACATATCGATATTCCCCGCTTCATCAAGAAATAGCCTCCAACAATCTGCGCGGCTCCGCGGAGACTATCTTCGCGGCCAACCTCCTCGGCGCCACATGCGCCCGCGTCTGCCCGGTGCAGGAGTTATGCGAGGGTGCGTGCGTGCTCGGCGGCGACCACAAACCCATCGCCATTGGCCGGCTGCAACGCTTCGCCATGGATTACGCGCGCGATCGCCGCGTGTATCCCACGGTGAAAGCCGCACCCACCGGCCAATCGATTGCGGTAATCGGCGCAGGACCCGCGGGACTTTCCTGTGCCGGTGAGCTGGCGCGGCTGGGCCATGCGGTCACTATTTTTGAAAGGCGAAACCTGCCCGGGGGCCTTTCGACATACGGAATCATCGCCTTGCGTGAGCCCGTCGAAGTAGCGCTGGAAGAGACCCGGATGATCGAGAGCCTGGGTGTTCAAATCAAGACCGGCATCGAGTTCGGCAAGGATGTTTCGCTGGCCCAGCTCCAACATGATTTTGCCGCCGTCGTCTTGAGCGTGGGCCTCGGCCAGACCCCCACCCTCGGCATCCCCGGTGAAGAAGCAATCGTCGATGGACTCGATTTCATCGAGACCAGCAAAACGTCTCCGGCGATCCTCCAGATTGGCCGCGACGTGATCGTCATCGGCGCCGGAAATACGGCTGTCGATTGCGCCACCATCGCCAAGCGGCTCGGTGCAAACCGTGTGACCATGGTCTATCGCCGCACCGATCGCGAGATGACCTGCTACGAGCACGAGTACGACTTCGCTCGCAAAGAAGGCATCGAGTTCCGCTTCCTCTCGCAACCGTCACGCGTGGCCGTGCAAGAGGGGCGCACGGTCGGCCTGGAGTGTTTGCGTGTCGAACTGGGCGAACCGGACGCATCGGGACGCCCATCGCCTTGCCCGGTTGCGGGCTCTGAGTTCACGCTGCCGGCGGACCAGATTGTGAAAGCAGTGGGTCAGGTCAAGCCTTCGCTCGCCGCCCTCCTGTCGCTCAAGACCGTCAAGGGTTTCATCGACGTGGATTCCGACTTCCAAACATCGCAGCGAGCCCTGTTTGCCATCGGCGACTGCATTCGCGCCTCTGGAGCCGCATCAACCGTCATGGCCGTCGAGGATGGCAAGCTGGCCGCCGCAGCAATCCATCGGCATGTGATGAAAACTCCCACTGCGGTGGAGGTGAACTAACCATGGCAGACCTGCGCATCAACTTCGCCGGCATCAAGTCGCCCAACCCATTCTGGCTGGCTTCGGCGCCGCCCACCAACTCCGGCGCGCAGATTCACAAAGCCTTTGAGGCCGGCTGGGGCGGCGCGGTCTGGAAGACCATCGGTGCTCCGGTCCTCAATGTGTCCAATCGCTACGGCGCATGGCATCATGGCCGCCAGCGCATGCTGGCCATCAACAACGTCGAGCTCATCTCCGACCGGCCCATCGAAATCAACTTGCGCGAAATCGCCGAGGTCAAGCGCGCATGGCCGGATCGAGCGGTGATTGTTTCGGCCATGGTGGACTCCAGGCCGGAAGCCTGGCGCGAGATTGTGGAGCGCATTGAAGACACCGGAGCCGACGGCATTGAGTTGAACTACGGTTGCCCCCACGGCATGAGCGAACGGGGCATGGGGAGCGCCATCGGGCAGGTCCCGGAGTATTGCGAGCGCATCACGCGCTGGGTGATGGAAGCGGCGACCATTCCGGTCATCATGAAGCTCACGCCGAACATCACCAACATTGTTTTGCCGGCGCGCGCGGGCGTGGCCGCCGGGGCCAACGCGCTCTCGCTCATCAATACCATCAACTCCATTGTCGGTGTGGACCTCGACACGCTGGAACTGACTCCGAGCATCGGCGGCAAGGGCGGCCATGGCGGCTATGCCGGTCCCGCTGTCAAGCCCATCGCGCTCAATATGCTCGCCTCGCTGGGAACCGATGACATTGTCTCCAAGTCCGGCATCCCCATCTCCGGCATGGGCGGCATTGCCACGTGGCAAGACGCGGCGCAGTTTCTGCTCCTCGGCGCCTCCAGCCTCCAGGTCTGCACCGCGGTGATGCATTACGGATACCGCATCATCGAAGATCTTTGCGACGGTCTCTCCAACTGGATGGACGAGAAAGGCTTCAAGACCATCGCCGACGTGAGCGGACACAGCCTGCATCGTGTTTCCGAGTTCAAGAACTTCGACCTCTCGTATCGCGCAATTGCGCGCATCGATGCGGAGAAGTGCATCAAGTGCAATCTGTGCTATGTGGCCTGCAACGACACTGCGCACCAGTGCATCGATCTGGTCTCGTCCCAGGGCAATTTGGTCGTTCCGCTCTCTTACGATGTGCGTTCAAACGGAAAGCAGCAGGCAACAGAGATGCGCCCGCAACCGCAAGTTCGCGAAGCAGACTGTGTCGGATGCCGGCTTTGTTACAACGTGTGCCCGGTCGACAATTGCATCGACATGGTCGAGATTCCTTCCGGCCGCGATGCCGTGACCTGGAGCGAACTCTCACAGCAACAAACCGATGTCACCGAAGATTGGGAAACCATGAAGGCCTATCGCGAAAAGGTCGGCATTCACATTCATTAGCCGTTGCGTAACAGCGCAGTCGAAACAGGAAGAAGGTTGGCATGGCGCTGCTCATCCAGGGCGGAGAGATTGTCACCGCGGATGCGCGCTTCCGCGGCGACATTTACATCGAAGATCAGACCATCACCCACATCGGTCTGGACTTCGCCGCGCCGCCGAAGACGGAGATCGTCGATGCCACGGGAAAGCTCGTCTTTCCCGGCTTCATTGATCCGCACGTGCACATCCATCTGCCCTTCATGGCCACCTTTGCCAAAGATACCCATGCCACCGCCAGCAAAGCTGCGTTGATCGGCGGGACAACCGCGTTCATCGAGATGGTCTGTCCGTCGCGCGGCGAAGATGCGCTCGAAGGCTACGAACTGTGGAAGCAGAAGGCCAAGGGCAACAGTGCGTGCGACTACGCCTTTCACATGGCAGTGACGCGCTTTGACGACAAGACGGAGGCGCAACTCCGCAAGATCGTCCTCGACGGTACTACATCGTTCAAGATTTTCCTTTCGTACAAGAATTTCTTTGGCGTCACCGATGAAGAGATGTTCCGCACCCTCACACTGGCGCAGGAGTTGGGGATCATCACCACGGCGCATTGCGAGAACGCCGAGTTGGTGAGTCAGCTGCAGAGACGCCTGCTGGCCGAAGGCAAGATTGGGCCAGAGTGGCACGAACCCAGCCGCCCGGAAGCCGTAGAAGCCGAAGGCACCAGCCGCTTCGCCACGTTTCTGGAGCAGACCGAGGCTGTGGGCTACGTGGTGCATTTGTCATGCGCGCCGGCATTGCATGCCGCGGTGGATGCAAAACTGCGCGGCGTTCGTCTTTTCATCGAGTCGGTGGTTCCGCATTTTCTCCTCGACAAGACCTACGCCGAGCGGCCCGGCGTGGAAGGCATGAAGCACGTCATGTCGCCGCCATTGCGCGACAAACGCAATCAATCCGCGCTGTGGAGCGCGCTTGCCGCGGGTCTTATCGACACCGTCGGCACCGATCACTGCCCGTTTGACATGGCGCAAAAGCTTCTAGGCGCCGAGGCCTTCACGCAAATTCCCAACGGTATTCCGGGTATCGAAGAGCGCGTGAGTCTGATGTACACCTACGGAGTCAAGCGCGGGGGACTCGACGTGTTCCGCTTTGTGGATGCATTGAGCACGCGCCCCGCCAAGCTTTTCGGGCTGTTCCCGCGTAAAGGAACGATTGCCGTGGGGGCCGATGCCGACCTGGTTGTCTTCGACCCCGACTATCGCGGCACAATCTCTGTGGCCTCGCAACATACCAACAACGACTACAACGGCTTCGAGGGTTTCGAGATCGAAGGCCGTCCGTCCCTTGTAACCGTTCGCGGAAAAATTCAGGTGCGCGATGGCGCCTTCGTCGGCGAAGCAGGCTGCGGCCAACTCATCCGCCGCGAACCACAATACAAGACCGCAGGTGCGCACCATGCCGGTTGATGCACAAGGCGCGGTCGATCTTCTCAAGGAGTTGCGCTCGCTCACGGCGGACGAACATGGAGCGCAGCGTCTGGCCTGGAGCCCCCCCTGGCTCAAGGCGCGCGCCTGGTTTCAGGAAAAGTTGCAAGGCCTGCCCGTGGAGCATCATCTCGATGCCGCCGGAAATAGTTGGACCACGCTGGCCGGCACGTCTGGGAAGGCGCTCCTTCTCGGTAGCCACCTGGACTCCGTGCCCAACGGCGGCTGGCTCGACGGCTGCCTCGGCGTCATTGGGGCGTACGCGGTGCTGCGCAGAATCATCGATGAGTATGAGGGCAAGCCGCCCATCACCATCCGGCTTGTCGACTGGGCCGACGAGGAAGGCGCTCGTTTTGGCCGCAGCCTGTTCGGCTCCTCCGCCTTTGCCGGCACGCACAGCATCGATCAGGATCGGGGCCGCACGGATGCCACCGGCATACGGCTCGACGAAGCGCTCGCAAACGTCGGCGTGCACATGGACGCCATTGGCGAGGCATCCCGCGAGCGCGCCCATGCCGCTGCCTATCTTGAATTGCACATCGAACAGGGGCCGGTGCTGGAGAAGCTGGGCCTGCCACTGGCCGTGGTCCTCGGCACCAAGGGCGTCGAGCGCCACGCCATCACCTTTCACGGGCAGGAGGCGCACTCCGGCTCCACTCCGATGACGGCGCGGCGCGATGCACTGGCCGCGGCAGCCAAGCTGGCTCTCGAGATTCGCACCGTCGCCAAGCGGCATTCCGATGCAGTATGCACCATGGGCAGTCTCAAGACCTATCCGGGAATCGTCACCGCCGTGGTCGGCCGCTGCGAGGCCACGCTCGACCAGCGCGATCTCGACGCGGACGTACTTGCGCGGATGTATCGCGAAGCCCAGGAGCAGAGCAGGCAGTTTGCCGAAGAGGAAGGCTGCACGGTGGAGTGGTCGCGCATCTGGAACATCGCGCCCGAACCCTTTCATCCGCACTTGATCGAGCTGTGCGACGAAGCCATCCGCGAGACCGCCGGCACGCCGCATCGCATGCCATCGGGGCCACTGCACGACGCGGCGGAAGTGTCGCGCGCGGGCATTCCCACCGTGATGCTGTTTGTGCAGTCGCTCAACGGCATCAGCCACAACAAGATTGAAGACACGCGCGAAGACCATCTGCAACTGGCCATTCGCGCATTTGACAAGCTGGCGTCGAAGACCATGGAATGGATAGGCGCGCAATAAGAATGGAAATCGTGCGAGAGCTTGCGCCGCGCGTCCTAAACGGGAAAGGGAAAAGCCTTATGGCCACGTTGCAAACACCCACGCCGACAGCAGTTTCTCACTGGATAAGCGGTAAGCTGGACGCGGCCACTTCTGGCAGAAAGGGCTCGGTCCACAACCCGGCCACCGGCGACATTGTTGCCGAGGTCGGATTTGCCTCCCTCGAAGATGTGGACCGCGCCGTGGCCTCCGCCAAAGCCGCGGTAGTGGAATGGCGGGCTACACCCCTTTCACGCCGCGCCGAAGTGATGTTCCGCCTGCGCGAGCTGATCGTGCAGAATCGTGGAAAGCTCGCGGAGATTGTCAGCCTGGAAAACGGCAAGACCATCGCCGATGCTCTCGGCGAAGTGGCGCGCGGACTGGAGAATGTCGAGTTTGCTTGCGGCATTCCCAACCTGCTGAAAGGCGGGTACACCGAGCAGGCCAGCCGCGGCGTGGACGTCTACCAGATCCGTCAGCCCATCGGCGTTGTCGCTGGCATTACGCCTTTCAACTTTCCCGCCATGGTTCCGTTGTGGATGTTGGCAACGGCTATCGCCTGCGGGAATGCATTCATTCTCAAGCCTTCGGAGAAAGTGCCCGGCGCCGCGGGCCTTCTGGCGCAACTGGCCAAGGAAGCCGGCGTTCCCGATGGTGTTTTCAACGTCATCCATGGCGACAAGGTCGCCGTCGATCGGCTGCTGGAACATCCGGATGTCAAGGCCATCAGTTTTGTCGGCTCCACCCCGGTGGCCAAGTACATTTACGAGACCGCCACGCGCAAAGGCAAGCGTGTGCAGGCGCTGGGCGGGGCCAAGAATCACATGCTCGTCCTGCCCGATGCCGATATTGCCATGGCCGCCGACGCCGCTGTTTCGGCGGGATACGGTGCAGCCGGCGAGCGCTGCATGGCCATCTCCGTGGTCGTCGCTGTGGGCAATGCCGCCGAGCCGCTCATCGCCGCCATTCGCGAGCGCGTTGCCCGCATCAAAGTTGGCCCCGGATCCGAGCCTGCCAGCGAGATGGGGCCGCTCATCTCCCGCGAACACCGCGACCGCGTTGCCGGGCATCTCGATCAAGCCGTCAGCGAAGGCGCAACCCTTTCCATCGATGGCCGCCTCGATCCCGCTACGCGCACCAGCGGCTTCTTCCTCGGGCCGTCGCTTATCGACAACGCCCGGCCGGGCATGGCCTGCTACGACACTGAGATCTTCGGCCCTGTGCTCAGTGTTGTGCGCGTTCAGACCTACGCGGAAGCCCTGCAGCTCATCAATGAGAACGCCTACGGCAACGGCACGGCCATCTTCACCCAGAATGGCGGCGCCGCGCGGCAGTTCCAATTCGATGTGGAAGTGGGCATGGTGGGCATCAATGTGCCTATCCCCGTTCCTGTCTCCTACTACAGCTTTGGCGGATGGAAGTCTTCGCTCTTCGGCGATCTGCACATGTACGGCCCCGACGGCGTGCAGTTCTACACCCGGTCTAAGGTGGTCACCAGCCGCTGGCCCGATCCCGGCGCAAGCAAGGTGGACCTTGGCTTCCCGCAGGTGCGTTAGCCGCAAAAGCATGCCAGGCGGTCTTCGGAGTCGAGATGGATGCGGGTTGATAGGATTGCTGTGACAGGAGAACGCGCCATGAGCGAAACCGCGGAACTGAAGACCCTGACCTCCGAGGAAATCTCGGCCATCACGCGCCAGACCAACTACGGCACCTGGCGCTTTCAGAAGACCTGGAAGCCGCTGCACATTGCGGATGCCGAGGGCTGCTGGTTCACCGATGGCGCAGGCAAGCGTTATCTCGACTTCAGTTCCCAGTTGATGTGCGTCAATCTGGGTCACAAGAATCCGCGCGTGGTGGAGTCCATCGCCGAGCAGGCCCGTGACCTAGCCTACGTGGCGCCGGGCTACGCAACCGAAGCCCGTGCCCGCCTCAGCAACAAGCTGCTTGAAGTGCTTCCCAAGGGCCTGGATAAATTCTTCTTCGCCACCAGCGGCACCGAAGCGAACGAGGCAGCGTTCAAGATTGCGCGCATGTTCACCGGCAAGACCAAGATCGTCTCCCGCTATCGCTCCTATCACGGATCGACCATGGCTTCCATTGCTGCCACCGGCGACCCGCGCCGCTGGGCCATGGAACCGGGCGGCAAAGGCGCTGGCTTCCTCTTTGCGCCGGAGACAAATTGTTATAACTGCCCCATCAAGCACACCTATCCGGGTTGCAATGTGGCCTGCGCCGATTACATCGAGCACATGATCCGCAATGAGAGCGACGTGGCCGCCATCATTCTGGAACCGGTCGTCGGCACCAACGGCGTACTCGTTCCTCCGGCCGAATACTTCCCGCGCCTGCGCGCGATCTGCGACCGCCATGGCGTACTCATGATCGCCGACGAAGTGATGGCCGGATGGGGACGCACCGGCAAATGGTTTGCCGTAGACCACTGGGGCGTCACGCCCGACATCCTGGTCACCGCCAAGGGCATCACCTCGGCCTATGTGCCGCTCGGGCTTTGCGCCACATCGCGCAAGATCGCCGACTACTTTGAAGACCACTACTTTTCCCACGGCCACACCTACGAAGCGCATCCCATGACGCTCGGGCCGGCCGTTGCGACCATCGAAGAGATGCAGCGGCTCAAGCTGGTGGAACGCGCCGCGGAACTCGAGCCCTACGTGCGCGAGAAGCTGGAAGTCCTGAAGGCCAAGCATCCGTCCGTGGGCGATGTGCGCGGCCTGGGCCTCTTCTTCGCGGTCGAACTCGTCAAGAATCGCGAGACCAAGCAGCCCTTCAACACCATGGCCGACAAGGTGGAAGGCAAGCCGCTGGTGGTGGATCAGATTGCCGCCAAGATGATGGCCGACGGCGTGGCCCAGCAGGCCTGGGTGAGCCACTTTGTAATCGCGCCGCCGCTCATCGTGACCAAAGAAGAGCTGGACCTGGGCATCGACGCGCTCGACCGGCACCTGGGGATTGCCGACGCACTGGTGGAATAAGCCCCGAGAGGATCACGCATTCATCGAGTATCTCCTGGAGTGGGGGTCTCTTCGTCCGCGTCGGCCGGGCGGAAAATCGCAAATCAAATCGCACTTTTCGGCGCAGCAATTCTCATCAGCCCCCAATACGAAATCCCCGCCACAAAGAATCCCACAAACCAGGCGTAGTCATACAGGAAATGCAGCGGTGGGTAGACGAGCCCCACCAGCGCGATCACCACGCCCGCAACCAGTGCCACCACCGCGCGGGGATTGATCCCCTTGGTGTAGTGGTAAACGCCCTCGCGGTGATAGAGCGAGTTCACATCCAGCTCGGTTTTGCGGATAAAGAAGTAGTCAGCGATCATGATGCCCGCCACCGGCCCCAGCAGCCCGGAATAACCCACCAGCCAGCCGAAGATGTAGCTGTCCGGCGTCGCCAGCAGCTTCCAGGGGCACATAGCCAGCCCGAGAAATCCAGTGATCAGCCCGCCGGTGCGAAAACTGATCAGCCGCGGATACAGGTTGGAAAAGTCGTTCGACGGCGACACAACATTGGCGCCGATGTTCACATTCAGCGTCGCAATCAAGATGGCGATCAGCCCCACAAAGGCCACTAAAGGCTGATGAAAAGCGCCCAGCAGCAATATCGGATTCCAGATGGGATGACCAAACAGCACCGTCGATGCAGAGGTAACGGAGATGCCGACAAAGGTGTAAAGCGTCATGGCCACCGGCAAGCCGAACGCCTGTCCCCATGCCTGCGATGTCTGCGACTTGGAGTAGCGCGTAAAGTCGGGAATATTCAACGCCAGCGTGGCCCAATAGCCCACCATGGCGGTCAGTGACGGAAAGAAGACCGCGAGAAACGCCCCGGTCGAATGGAACTGGCTCGGTGTGGAGAGCATGGACCCGAAGCTGCCCGCCTTGATCCGCACCCAGATCAGCAGGGCCGCGGCCATCACAAACATGAACGGCGCGCCGAAGGCCTGCAGATGCCGGATCGACTCGACGCCCCGCCAAACCACCACCATGTTCAACAGCCAGAAGCCCAGGAAGCAACTCCATAGCACGCCGTTGTTCGTAGCCACCGCCGGCCAGATCACCGAGAGCATGGAATGAATCGCCGTCCCACCGATCCACGACTGGATCCCGAACCAGCCGCAGGCCACAATCGCCCGCAGAATGGCCGGCAGGTTGGCGCCGCGCACTCCGAAAGGCGCGCGAATGAACACGGGAAACGGGATGCCGTATTTTGCCCCGGCATGGGCATTCAGCAGCATCGGAACCAGGACAATCAGGTTGCCGAGCAGCACTGTACCCACCGCCTGCTTCCAGTCCATCCCCTTGGCGATTAGCGACGAAGCAAGCTGGTAGGTGGTGATCTCCATGGACATGGAAAACCACAGCGCGATGTAGTTATAGGTGCCCCAGGTTCTCTGCGCCGGCGTAGTGGGCGCCAGGTCTCGATTCGAAAGGGACGGATCGATGCTGCTCAGGGCTCCTCCTCGGCGCGCCGCGTGAGGCTCCAGCGTGCGCCCGACAGCTCTTGGATTTGGAACTGCTTATCCCTCTATCCTGCCGGAAATCGCGCGAAACTCCTAGCCCACAAGCAAAAAGCGGACGCCCCGGAGGACGCCCGCTTCCGATTCAAGCAACTTGCCCAGCGGCTTACCGCCAGTAGTACGCTCCGCCGACCATGTAGTACGGCCGATAGTAAACCGGTCCGTAGGCATACGGGTAGGCGCCTGCGTATTGAGGACCGTAACCGCCAGGCCCACGCCGATAAAGGTTCGGGCCGCCGGGATAGAGGCCCTGCGCCAGCCGCGCAGCTTCCTGCGCGCTGACCGGGTCCACGGTCAGAGGCGTGTTCAGGTGGAACGTCACCAGTGCTTCCGCAGGAATCCAGGCACGCGGTCCGGATGAAGCAGCGGAAGCACCCACGCCTGCCGCAACGCCCGCTCCGGCGCCCACCGCGCAACCCACTCCGCGGCCTACCGCGCAGCCGATAATGGCTCCCAGGATTCCGCCGCCTACAGCATTCCCTACCGTCTGATTGGCCTTGTTCGGCCCCTGCACCTTGAACGTATCGGAGTCGAGGTCGTAGCTATGGCCACCCAGATCGAGCGAGGTCAATCTCAGCGCGAGTTGAGCGCTGCCGCCCAAATCGCCCGCCTTCTTGCTCTCCGTCACCACCCCGTGCACGGTTGCCCCCTTGGGAATCGCCAGCACCCCGCCCACGGCCACGTCGCGGATCACCGTAAATTGAACCGGCGTGCCGTCCTTGGCGCGCTTGTTGTCCAAAGACTCGCTGGTCCGCACCTGCAGCAACGTCCCTTGCGCAAGGGTCACCGGGCCTTTGGGCTCCGCGTAGCGCGGCCCCGGCGGTGGCGGAGGTGGACCCTGCGCATACTGCCCTTGCTGCGGGGGATATTGTGGCGGATACGGCGCTTGCCCATACTGCGGACGCGCCGGAGGATAAGGGGCCTGACCCTGACCTTGCTGGCCTTGGTCCGGATACTGTGCCGGCGGTTGCGCCTGGTTGGGCGCTCCCATGGCGCCGGGGGCAGGAGCCGCTTGACCCGCGTCGTCCGGCGGATTGTTGTCTGCCTGCTGCGCCGCGGGATCGCCGCCGGCCTGCGCGTCCTGCGGATTGCCCACGTTTAGGTGGTTGTTGACCTTGCTCACGCCGGCCACATGGGCGCTAATGGATTCCGCGAGATCCTTCGATGCCTGCGAAGACACGGTCCCCGAAAGCGATACTTCGCCTTGAATGGTCGCGGCCGTGATCATGTCGTCTTTCAGGGCCGGGGACGCATCGAGCGCGTGCACCACGTCCATCTCGATTTGCCCATCGGTCCGCTGGCCGGTGGGTACCTGCGTCGCATCCGTCTGCTGGTTTTGCGCCTGGGCAACCGTCAATCCACCGCAGAGAACGACCATCGCGGCCCATGCGATGCCCTGCGGTAAAAGTTGTTTCACTCTTGATCGATTCATGGCTCGATTTCTCCTCAACTGAGGTGCTTCCGTCCGCCTGCAGGTATTCGATGATGTCTCAACTCAATTAGACGGCCCCAATTTCACCCCGTCATGCGTGAGAACACGGGCCGAGGAAAAAAGTTACGATTCCGTCTCCCCGACGCTGGGAATTGCCCAAACGGTTGCGCGTCGGGAGCCAGCTTAGGATAGGCCGAGACGGAGCTCATCCAAGGGCTCCGCGGATCGATTTTCCCCTTCCGGCATCGAAACAGTCACGAGGTAACCCAATGGCCATACGGCTGAACTACGCAAAGGCATTTCCTGAGGGAGTTCACGGCCTTCTCAATCTGGAGAAAGTCATTCGTTCCAGTGGGTTGGAAGCGCCCCTGCTGGAATTGGTGAAGACCCGTGCGTCGCAGTTGAATGGCTGCGCGTACTGCATTGACATGCACACCAAAGACGCCATGGCAGCCGGGGAGTCCATGCAGCGCCTGTTCGCCCTTTCGGCGTGGCGGGAGACGCCGTTCTTTAGCCCTCGCGAACGGGCCGCGCTGGCCTGGACCGAGGCTCTCACCAATATCCAGCAAGGCCATGCGGAGGACGAGGTCTATGAGCTGGCACGGCGCGAATTCAGCGAATCCGAACTGGTGCGGCTTACTTTGGCGATTACGCAGATCAATGCCTGGAACCGCATCGCAATCGCCTTTCGCGCTGAACCAGGCGCCTACCAGCCCGCGGCGCATGTCACCGCCTGAGCCCGCTTAATGCAGCGCTCCCGCGGCTTCTTCCTCAATCGCGGCCAGAAATGCCTTCAGAGTCGCGATCCGGCCCGTGGCGATCCGTCGGGCGTTCTCCAGCCGCAGCCGGGACGGAAGCTCGTCCACCGCCCTCCGCAAGACGGGGATGACCGAAGAATACGTGGGATAGCGTGTATCCCTGCCCACTTTCACCAGCGCCCGCAACGCACCGATCGCGCCCAACTGCTCCAGGATGTCGGCATCGCGCAAAATGGTGCCTTCCAAGGTAGACGGTTCATCTTTGGCCTGATGCGTGCGGATGGCTTCCTCGACTCCGGCCAGCTTGGACGCCGGGAACCCCCAGCCATCGAGCAAGGCGCGGCTGCGCGCCACGGTATAAGGAATGTGATCCCAGCGGCCCAACGCTTCCGGATCCTTCGGGCGGTGGCCGAGAAAGACTCCCAGATCGTGCATCCAGGCGGAAGCAAACAGGATGTCGTCGTCGAAACCAAGCCCCGCACCGATTTGGCAGGCGAGCGCATACAGCCGGGGCTGGTGACCGAACTTGTCCGCAGGCTGCGCCTCCACCCGAATGGAATCAACCACCGCTTGCCGCCACGACCCTGTCATGGATGCTCCCCTTCGCGCGAGACGTCCCCAGGGCGTCTCGTTTGCTGATTCCCCATCGTACCCGTTAGCCTTGGGTTAGACATAACTGGCTCTACGCCAGCCGGTCAAGGCTCCTAATCGCAGCAAACTGATCCAGAAAGAGACTTAAAACCTATGTCGAACTCAGTGTCGATTTGTGTGATTGGTTCCGGCTATGTGGGGTTGGTGGCCGCCGTTTGCTTTGCCGACATGGGCCATCGCGTCATCTGTGTGGACAATGACGAGTCCAAAGTAAAGATGTTGCGCGAAGGCGGCGTGCCCATCTTCGAAGAACACCTGCCGGGTCTGCTCGCCAAGCATCGCGGCAAAGGGATTACATTCACCTCCGGCCTGGCGGATGCCGTTGAACAAAGCGAGGCCATCTTTATCGCCGTAGGCACACCGCAAGGCGAAAAGGACGGCGCAGCCGATCTTTCCTATGTCGAAGCGGTGGTTGCCGGGATTGCCCGGCACATGACCGGCTACAAAGTCATCGTGGAAAAGAGCACGGTGCCTGTGTACACCAACGAGTGGATTCAGCGCGTGCTGCTCCGCCATGGCATCGACCCGCAGAGCTTCGACGTGGTTTCCAACCCCGAGTTCCTGCGCGAAGGCACCGCGGTGATCGATTTCCTGCATCCGGACCGGATCGTTGTCGGCGCCAATTCCGAACGCGCCGCGGGCGTCCTGCAACGCATCTATGAGCCGCTCACCACCGGTACTTACTACAACCTTCCTGAAGCGTTGCCGGGCAAGCGCAGCGTGGATCGTCCCGCGCCCATCGTCATCACTTCGGCACAGAGCGCGGAGATCATCAAGCATGCTTCCAACGCTTTCCTTGCCCTGAAGATCTCCTTCATCAACGCAGTCGCCAACCTGGCCGAAGCCGTGGACGCGGACGTCGAGGATATCGCCATCGGCATGGGCCTGGACAGCCGCATTGGACCCAAGTTCCTGCGCGCCGGCCTGGGATACGGCGGTAGCTGCTTCCCCAAGGATGTGGCCGCCTTTCACTGGGTAGCCCAGAAACACGGTGTCAACTTCCAGCTGCTCGACGAGATTCGCAAGATCAACGAAACGCAGCGGGAGATCTTCTTCAACAAAGTCCTTGCCGCGTTGTGGACCCTGCGCGGCAAGCGGCTCGCCGCGCTGGGACTGGCCTTCAAGGGCGATACGGACGACATTCGCGACTCCCCGGCGATCGCCGTCATTCAAAAGCTGCTCGAGGCTGGTGCCTCCGTGACTGCATACGATCCGGCAGCCAGCGAGCGCGCCCAGGCGGTGCTTCCGCCAAGCCATCGCATGGCTTATGGCGAGGGGATCTATGAGGCTGCGAAAGATGCGGACGCCGTGCTGATCCTGACCGATTGGAAAGAATTCGGGGAGATCGATCTGGTTCGGCTCAACCAGGTCATTCGCTTTCCCATTGTGATCGATGGACGCAACCTCTACCATCCCGATCGAATGCGCGAGCAAGGCTTCACGTACGTCAGCGTGGGCCGGCCTGCCAGCTACCACGCGCAGCAAGGCAAGCCGCGCGGTACGGCCATTTGAAGCAGCGCTTCCTTCGGGCTTCGGCCTGTAAGGAGGAAAGATTCGAGTTCTACGGTAAAGACCATTCCGAAAGGTCAACTCAATAGAATGAACGTTCTGATCACTGGCGCCGCCGGATTTCTGGGTTCTCATCTTACCGATCGTTTGCTCGGCGAAGGCCACACAGTTCTCGGGGTCGACAATCTCTCCACCGGCAGCCTGGATAACCTGGCCCATCTGCGCCACGATCCGCGCTTTCGCTTTGAGCAAGGGGACATCTGCCAGCCCTTTGATCCCGGCCCCGTCGACTACGTCTTCAACCTCGCATCACCCGCCAGTCCGCCGGAGTACTTGCGCCTGGCCATCGAGACGCTGCGTGTGGGCTCGGCCGGCACCGAGAACGCGCTTCAAATCGCTCTGAAATACGGCGCTGGCTTCCTTCATGCCTCCACCTCGGAGTGCTACGGCGATCCTCTCGTTCATCCGCAGACCGAAGACTACTGGGGAAACGTGAATCCCGTCGGTCCGCGCTCCGTCTACGACGAAGCCAAGCGCTACGCCGAGGCGCTGGTCATGGCCTACCATCGCTCCCACGGCGTCAACACGCACCTGGTCCGCATCTTCAACACCTATGGCCCCCGGCTGCACCCCGGGGATGGCCGGGTGATCTCCAACTTTGTCATGCAGGCCCTCCGCGGCGAGCCCTTGACCATCTATGGCGACGGCAGCCAGACGCGCAGTTTTTGCTACGTCGACGATTTGATTGAGGGCATTGCGCGGCTGGCGCGTTCCGACGAACACCTGCCCGTCAATATCGGCAATCCCAACGAGTTCACCATCCTGGAGTGTGCCCAGGCGGTCCTCGAAGTTACCGGCAGCCGAAGCGCACTCACTTTTGAGCCACTTCCCCAGGACGATCCCACGCGCCGCCGCCCGGACATTGCCAAAGCGCGCCGATTGCTGGGTTGGGAGCCCAAGGTCGAACTCAAAGAAGGGTTGATGAAGGCTCTCCCCTTCTTCTCCAGTCGGCTCAAAACCTAACGGGGCTGCTGAGAATCGGCTCCAGTCCAAGCTCTCCTGTCCGCGATTTGTCCGTGATGCCTTCCGTTGTGTAGAGTTCTATGCGCGGCCGGAAGGTCGCCTGCCGCGTTGCGCGATTGGCAGGCTAAACCGATTTTCTCCAAGGTTCGTCGACTTCTTCGCGGTTGATTTCGTCTATGGAAGCGGACACGGACAGACAACGGGGTGTGCGATGCGCAGGCTGATTCTGCTGGGGCTGATGGCTGCTGTAGCTCTGCAAGCAGTGGCTGCCAAGCGCGTCACTGTGGCGCAGTTGGAAAACCTCCTGACCGAGGACCTGGTTGCCCACCGCGTCGACACGGATATCGCGCATCACCTCGCCGACTTCGAGTTGACCGAGCGCCTTACCGACGTCTCCCTGGGAAGGTTGGCCAAGAACCTGCTTTTGGGACCTAGAACGGCTCTGGCGCTGCAGTTGCTCGCCGACCAATCCTCGTTCCTGGAACCTCCGCCATCGGAGTTACCCGCGACGGGAAGACCCGATGTCGTCGAACAGAACCGCATGATGGACCTGGCGCGTGGATACGTAGTCCAAATCTGGCCGCATCTCCCGGACTTCTTCGTGACGCGGACCACTGTCCGCTTCAACGACAGCCCCCAGGTTCAGCGTCAGGGGGACTGGCCGGTGCGCGCCGGAATGCACCTGGTCGGCACGTCGACCCTCAATTTGACGTACCGCGACGGCAAGGAGATCGCCGAATCATCTCCTGTGGACACCGCGCTGTTGAACTCCTCGGCAAAAGCCGGGACGGCGGCTTCCGCCGTTCCCGCCGCGCTGGAAAAGGGCATGACCTCCCGTGGTGAGTTCGGTCCCGAGCTCACCATCGTCTTAACCGACACGGCCAAAGGGACCGTCACCTGGAGCCACTGGGAACAGACTGCGGCAGGCCTGGCGGCGGTGTACACCTACGCCGTGCCGAAGGCCGCTTCCCATTTTGAAGTCAGCTACTGCTGCCTGCGGGAAGATGCTCCCAGCCAGCGACGCGAGTTGCAATATGGCTCCAGAGGCCGGGGCGCGCCCGCGCAGGTCGCCGTGGCTCCGGCCGAGGCCAAGCTGTTTCACGCTACGCCGGGCTATCACGGCACGCTCGCCCTCGATCCCACGACGGGCGCCATCCTGCGCGTCACGCTGGAAGCTGAATTGAAGAGCGAAGACCCCATTTCCCGCGCGGCGACGGTTGTCCAGTATGGTCCTGTCCCGATCGGCGATCGCCGCTACATCTTCCCCACCCGCAGCCTCGCGCTTTCGATGGAGCAACCTGCCTTCACTGGCCATGTGCAGGAACCGCCCACCCTGCTGATCAACCAGACCACGTTCACGCACTACCACCGGCTGGCGGCCACCGTGCGCATGCTCACAGACGCGGAAGCCAATGCGCCACCCCCGGGGGCCGCTACGGCGGCTGACGTGACCACTCCTCCGGCAGAATCCGCCGCGGGATCCGCCCCAGCCGCTTCGAGCGCGCCCGCCCGCGGCGACGCAACTCCAACGCCCGCTGAGGCGGCCGCAGCTCCTCCCGCCCCTCCGACTGAGCCGAAGGTTCCGGAGATCACCGTCTCGGCTGCGAACGGGGTTCCCGATGCTCCGGCCAACGATACGGGCGCGACCGCCTCCGATTTCCAGCTCAAACTCTCCTCGCGCCTCGTCGATGTGGGCATTGTGGCGTGGGACAAGAAAGGCCATCCCGTCAAGGATCTCAAGGCGGAAGACTTTGAGGTCTACGACAATGGGCGCAAGCAGGACCTGCGCTTTTTCACGGCATTTGCCAGCGCTCCCGCAGCTCCCGCGGCGGAGATGTCCGACCACACCTTCACCAACCGCGGAACGGGCACAACCACCATCGCAAACGGACCCTCCGATGACGGGGCCACCGTTCTGCTCATCGACGAGGCCCACATTGCCTGGCCCGACATGGCCAACGCGCGGCAGCAAATCCTCAAGTTCATCGCGACTCTCGCGCCTACGGAACGAGTGGGGGTCTACACTATGACCGCGCTGGGATTTCGCGTGCTGGGCGAGATCACGACCGACCACGCCGCGCTGACCGCCCAGTTGAACAAGTGGATGCCGACCGCCCAATCGGCCGCCTTGGCCCAGGAAGAAGAAACCCGCAACCGCCAGTCGTTCAATGAAGTGCACTCCGCGGCCGACCTCAACTCCGTCAACGGCAACTTCGCCGATGTTCCGGATGCCCAGCAGACCGTTGACCCGGTGCTCCGCACCATGGGCAGCAATCCCGGGCGCGCCTCGCTCATCATCCTCCGCCAGGTGGCCCGCCATCTATCCGCCGTGACGGGGCACAAGAACCTCGTCTGGGTGTCTTCCGACAACGTGTTTGCCGATTGGCGGAGCAACCAGGTGGCCATCGACAAGTCCCCCAAGGAAGTGGATTCCTTTGCGATGCATGCGCAGGAAGCTATGAACGACGCGCACGTCGCCGTCTATCCCATGGATGTTTCGCAGGTGGAAACATCGGCAATCGGCGCCGACATCCGCACCCGCAATGTGGAACTGACCCAGGCGGGTGCGGATACGGCCAGCCTGAACGGCGGTTCGGTGGCAAGCAGTCTCGCTCCGGGCCGCAACCTGGCGGAGATGCAGCAGGACATGCATCCCATTCAGGGTCCGATCCGCATGGTTGCCGACGCCACGGGCGGCCGCATCATTCGCCGCGCCGGAGACCTGTCTGCTGCTTTGAACGGCGTCGTCGAAGACGGCCATGCCACCTATATGGTCAGCTTCGCTCCGCAGGGGCCGGCCGACGACCAGTATCACGCCCTGCAGGTCAAGCTCGCCGGTCAGCACAAGGGACTGACGTTGCGCTACCGCACCGGCTATCTCTACGTCAAGGAGCCTGCTTCGCTCAAGGATCGCTTTCAGCAGGCTGTCTGGAGGCCGCTCGATGTCAGTGAGATAGCTGTCACGGCAGACTGCCTGCCCGACGTGCCCGGGACCAAGATTAAACTCAACGTCGCGGCCAGCGACCTGGGGCTCGAACAACGGGCGGGTTTCTGGATGGATAAGCTGGACCTCTTCTTTATTCAACGCGACGACGCCGGCCTCCGTGCCCAGGTGGAGGGGCAGACGCTTGGGCTCCGATTGAAGCCGGCCACCTACCAGAGTCTGCTCGCGGCGGGAGTCCCTTTCGAACACTCGCTCGAGCTTAAGAAGGGAATGGGCTCGGTGCGCGTTCTGGTCGTGGATGAGAACTCCGGCCGCATGGGCTCAGTCACCATCCCCGCGCCCGCCCTGGAGGCCGCTCATTGAGTCCTCCGCCCGTCGAATTCGTCACCGCCCACGCGGTGCAACGGCCTGTACAATCGGTGCGGTTCTACAGCCGTCAAATCGTCGTAACCAAGGCTTCTTGGCGCCGTCGAATAGGCGCCAAGCTGACACATGAAGGAGTAAGCGGATGAAGCGCTTCGGATGGATTTTTCTACTCGTACTGGCAGCGTCCCCGGTGTGGGCCGCCAAGAACCTAACCGTGCAGCAACTCCGGGAGTTGCTCCAATCCGATAAACAGGCCAACAAGGCCGACGAGGCCGTGGCCACCGACCTCAAACAGGTTGTGCTGACTGAACAGTTGAGCCGAGCCGTCATGAACGGCCTGGCTGAGTTTTTGCCCGGCGCTCATTCGACCGAGCAGATCTACGTGCTCGAGGCCAGGAGCGCTTTGCTGCCTCCTCCAGCGGCTGAGTTGCCCGCCACTCCGGCTCCCGACGCTGCCACGCAAACCGCCATCTTGAACAAGGCGGTGGACTACGCGACCAAGACCTACGGTCAGCTGCCTGCCTTGACGGCCACGCGCACCACCATTCGCTTTCAGGACAATGTGGAAGCCGCGGCCGCCAGTTCCGGCATGCACTCCGGGGCTACCGACAGCGCCGCCAGCGATCCCAACCTGGTGAATGCCAGCCAATTCGTCCACTACATCAACTCGACCGAAAGCAAGATCCAGATTCAGGGAGGCGTGGAGCAGAACCCGCTTGCCAAAGACAAAACACAGTGGGGCGCCAATGGCTACATCGCACTCATCGCCAACGGTCCAGCTTTGGCGAGCGTGATCTCTGAGGCGCAAGCGACGGGCAAAATCACCTTCCTTCGCTGGGAACCGGTCAACGGCAAGGCCGCCGCGGTGTATTCCTTCGCTGTCGATAAAAAGAAAACCCACTACGCCGTGAATTATTGCTGCTTCCCCGATGTGGATCAGGCAGGGATGCTTAGCTACTCTTCACGGTCGCAAGGCGGCGCCCCGCAGGCGCACGGCAATCTGCAGACCACCACCAGTTGGCACAACTACAAAGCCACCGTCCCTTATCACGGCGAGATCTTCGTCGATCCCGATACCGGCATTGTGGTCCGCTTGGTCACCCAGGCCGAGTTCAAAAACACCGAGGTCGTGCACCAGGAAGATCAGCGCATCGACTTCGCTCCGGTCACCGTCGGCAGCAAGACACTGGTTCTCCCCGTCAAGACTGTCGTCAACACGGAAGTCGTTCCCAACGGCGACTCGCAAGCCGCTGGCAAGTTCACCACCCGCCACACCCTGTTCACATCCGAGTACAAGGACTACCAAGCGGGGAGCTAAACCACCTGCGCCAACCGAGGCGGCGGCTGTGTTGTCCAGTCGCCGTTTTCTCGGCGGGTCCTCACAATCGACCAAAAGGGTCAGTCTATTTTTAGCTCTATGCCAAGCGCCCCGACGTATTCCCATCAACAGTCATGCCGTCCATCACAGTCCGAGTCCTCCCCAACTCCTTAAACTTGTTCGAAGCCACCTGGGCGAACGCGCTTGTTTGTTCTGACGCCAAGTTGCGCTCACCGCGCCATGCGGAATTCGAATCAACGCGGTAGATCGAGCTCTGAAGGAAGAACATCCATGAAACGTTGCGTTTGCCTTGTTTTTCTCCTGGCCCTCGCCGCCCCACTCTGGGCGGCCAAAAAGACCACGGTGCAGGAACTCCGGGACCTCCTCGTCTCTTTGAACCAGGCCAAGAAGAGCGATGAAGAAGTGGCGACACGCCTCAAGGAGATCGAACTGAGCGAGGAGCTCACAAGATCTGCGTTCGAGAGTCTCGCGGCCTACACCTCCGGTCCGCTCTCCCAGGAACAGATGCACGTGCTCGAAGGCCGCAGCTCGATCCTCGCGCCGCCCGCTGTCGATCTGCCCGCCACCCCGGCTCCCGATGCCCCCACGCAGAAGGCGATCCTGGCCAAGGCTGCTGACTACGTCAGCAAGATTTACATGCGGAATCCGCACCTGGCTGTTTCCAAATTCACGGCCCGGTACCAGGATGGAGTGGAAGGGATCCGCACCAACTCCGGTGTCACGTCGAATATGCCTAACGCCGGCCGCTCCTGGGAGTTGCCCAACATGTTCATGCGCTTCCTCGGATCGCATGAGGACACAGTCGAGAGCGATAAGGGCGTTGAACAGCTCCCCGTTGTGAATGCAAAAGTCCCGTGGGGAATCAACGGTCAGGTCTCCGAGGGTGGTCCTGGACCCAACCTGAGCATCATCCTGCAGGAGGCGGCCGACGGCGGCAAGCTCAACTTCCTGCGTTGGGAGAGCATTGCCGGCAAGGCCTTTGCCGTTTTCTCCTTTGCTGTCGACAAGAAAAAATCGCAATATGTCGTGCGCTATTGCTGCTTCCCGGTCACCGAAGATACGGGGCGCATGGGTTACGAGGGCACCGGCGCCAACTTTCAGACCGGCACTGACTGGAAAGAATTCAAAGCCACCGTTCCCTACCGGGGTGAGTTCTTCATTGACCCCGACACTGGCGTGGTTGTGCGCCTCATCACCCTGGCCGGCCTCAAGCCCACCGATTTCGTCCATCAGGAGGACATGCGCATCGATTACGCGCCGGTCGTCATCAATGGAAGACCGTATATGGTGCCGGTGGATAGCTTTACGCTCACCGAGGTGGTTCCCAATGGGGACAACTATGCGGCGCGTTACTCCATCCGCCATACCTTGTTTTCGGCGAATTACATGAATTACCGGCCGAGCACGGAAATGTCCACCGGAAAATAGACGCGGGCAAGCCCGCAAGACAAAGCGGCCGCCTGGCCTTGGCCGCCCGGATGGCGCTGCCGTATCCTCGTCTCTATGCTTCAGCCGCAAATGTTCGACAGCATGTTTCACCTGCCGCTTTCCATTCTGGAGAAACTGGCGCGCCCGGTCATCGTCTACCTGGTTCTGGTGGTCCTGCTCCGCTTGTTTGGCAAGCGCGAACTGGCACAGCTCAATCCATTTGACCTGGTGGTTCTGCTCTCCCTCTCCAATACCGTGCAAAACGCCATTATCGGCGACGACAATTCGGTCACCGGCGGCGTCATCGGCGCCTTCGGTCTGCTGGCCATCAATTGGTTGGTGGTGCGGGTTCTCTTCCGCTCCCCCCGCCTGACCCGCGCGCTCGAAGGCCGGTCAACCGTGCTGGTTCGCGACGGACAACTGGACAGCAAAGCCATGTCCCAAGAGGCTCTCAGCCGCGAAGAGCTGCTGTCGGTCGTCCACAAGCAGGGATTTGAGGGCTTTCACCAGGTGCGCAGGTGCCAGCTTGAGCCGAACGGCACCTTCTACGTCGAGGCCTTCGAGCCATCCACGGAGGATAAGCGCCACAAGGAGGTGCTGGCCCGCCTGGACTCCCTTTCCGCCGAACTCGCTGCACTGCGGGCCAGGCCCGCTCTCAATCCCGAATGACGGTAGTTTCCATACAAATTTAATCTGAAAAAGCTCGATATTTCTGTTGCGGATATATCCGTTACCGATATATATTGCTTTCATGGCGACTGCAACCTCTCCAAGTACTCCGCTTTCTCCCACTGTCTTGGCTATCCTGCTCTCGCTTGCGGAGAGTGAAAAGGGGTGGACCAGCGAATCGAGTCCTGGTCCCTGGGAAGGGAAGCACGGTTACCTGATCATGAAAGACGCGCGCTTGCCGCAGGGCGGCGCCGTCCACATGGGGCCCGGGACCCTGTACGGCTCTCTGGACCGGATGATTCGCGACGGGATGGTGGAAGAGTCCGGCCTCTCCGATGACGAACGCCGCCGCTATTACCGGCTCACGCAACACGGCCATTCGGTGCTGGCCACTGAGCTCAGCCGCCTCGAGGCGACCCTTACTTCCGCGCGTGCCCTGGGCCTGATTCCACACGGAGGCCGTTCATGACGCCATCCAACAACGAAAACGGGCGTCCGCTCCGTTTTTATCGCTGGGCCACGCAGCTCTATCCCCAGCCCTTTCGGAGCGTCTACGCAGCGGCCATGCAACAGACACTGCGAGACGCTCTGAACGACCAAACCATTCCGCACCGTTTCCTGGCCGCCGTTCTCATCCGCGACCTCGCCATCTCCCTCGTAAAGGAGCACCTTGCCATGTTGCGCGAAACTTACTCACGCCCCGCGCTCGTCTTCAATGCGCTTGTTCTCGCCGCCCTGGCCACAGGCCTGGGCCTGGCGCTGCACGTCATTCCCATGCAAGTCCTTCGACTGAGCGCGAACGACCCGCAAATCGCCCTCGCGGACGATCTCGTCGCCCAATTGGAACGGGGCATCGCACCCGCCGCGGCCGTGCCCGCGGCAACCATCGATATGGCGCGCAGCCTGTCGCCCTTCGTCATTGTGTACGACGACCAGGGCCATCCGCTCGCCTCGCAAGCACAGCTCAACGGGACGGTCCCCGCGCCCCCGGCCGGCGTGTTCGACCAGGTGCGCCTGCGCGGAGCCGAGCGCCTCAGCTGGCAGCCGGTGCTGGGGCGTGAAGGTGGGGTTCGGATTGCCACGGTGTTGCAGCGGGTGAACGGAGCCCACCCGGGCTTTGTGCTGGCGGGCCGCAACATGCGCGAGGTGGAAGCCCGCGAGCAAGTTGTTCAAAAACTGGCTGGGATGACGTGGCTGGGGATGATGGGCGTCATCCTCGTCGGCACCCTGGCGTTCGGTTGGTATACGCGACCCAAGGACCACGCAGTCTTGTAGCTGCCTTCACGGGCGAATCAACGTGACCGGCACATCCAGCTCAAGCTGTGCCCAGACTCGATCGGCGGTCCAGACCGAACCGTCCATCATCTTGGCGAGAGCAAGGCATGCTCGATCCCCGAGCGACAACGCGCGGGTGACTTGCGCGTATCCTGCCGCAAGCTGAGCAGCAGCGGGTCCGAATGGAACCAGTTCTACGCCCGCCAATGCGGAGGTCAGCTCTTCGGCGGTCGCTTCGGGGTTGTCGCGTTGTGTGCGGGTCAAGACTTCGCACCAGTTCACCCAACTCAGCGCAACCCGTACATTCGCGACCCCCTCCATCGATTCGAGAAGGCTCTCAACTCGATCTCCACCGGCTTCGCCGTTCAGCATCGCCAAAACCGCGGAAGAGTCGAGCACAATCCTATTCACGCGCGGCTTCTTCCCGCTTCTCCGCCAGGAACTCATCCACGATGCCGCCCACGCTTCCGCGGTGCTTCATGACTCCTGCGCGAAGACTCGCCAAGGCCATCTTCCTGCTCAAAATCCGAATGGATCCTCCGTCGCTTGACACGGTGAGCCTGTCGCCGGGCCTTAATCCCAGTTCATTGCGAATCGCCGCAGGGAGCACGATCCTGCCACTTTCTCCTAAGACTACCGTTTCAGTCATGATTTGCCACCCGCCCACTATTATGTCAGATTGTTGAGTTTGTGGCGCGTAGATTGGAACGGCGATTGCCCTGCAGGTTGATCTCAACTGGAGCACGTTCCCTTGCGGGGTGAGTTAAGTCTTGATAGGAGCGCAGTGTCGGCAGCCCCCCAAACGCTCCGTGCCCCATCCTTCCGCGCTTTGGCGGAAGGGTGGGAAACCTCAGACCTCAACCAGCCTTCTACGTCAGGAGGTCATTCCCACTCAATCGTGCCCGGCGGCTTCGACGTGATGTCGTACACCACGCGATTGATGCCGCGCACCTCGTTCACGATCCGGCTGGAGATCCGCTTCAGCACCTCGTAGGGCAGCGGGGTCCAGTCGGCGGTCATCCCATCCTCGGAATGCACGGCCCGGACGGCGCAGGTGTAGGCGTAGGTGCGCTGGTCACCCATGACGCCCACGCTCATCACCGGCAAAAGCACGGCAAAGCTCTGCCAGATCTGCGAGTAGAGCCCCGCGGCCTTGATCTCGGCCACCACAATCTCATCGGCTTCCTGCAGCAGCGCCACCCGTTCCGGCGTCACTTCGCCCAAGATGCGCACCGCAAGCCCTGGGCCCGGGAAAGGCTGCCGGCCCAGCACATCGTCCGGCATGCCCAGATCACGTCCGATCCGGCGGACCTCATCTTTGAACAGGTCGCGCAGCGGCTCAATCAGCTTGAGCTTCATCCCCAGCGGCAAGCCGCCGACATTGTGATGGCTCTTGATGGTCTGGCTCGGCCCCTTCACGCTGCTCGATTCAATCACGTCAGGGTACAGCGTCCCCTGCACCAGCCAATCCACGCCGCCGCTTTCCTTGGCAATGTGTGTTGCCTCGTCGTCGAATACGGCGATGAACTCGGCGCCGATCCGCTTGCGCTTGGTCTCCGGGTCGGTCACGCCCGCCAACTGGGTGAGGAAGCGCGCGCTGGCATCCACGGCCACAATATTCAGGCCCAGCTTGTCGCGCAAATTCTTCTGCACGCTGGCGAACTCGTTCTTGCGCAGCACGCCGTTGTTCACGAAGATGCAGGTAAGCTGGCTGCCAATTGCCTTGTGCACCAGCACCGCGGCCACCGAGGAGTCCACCCCGCCGGAAAGCCCGCAGATCACGTGCCCGCCGCCCACCTTGGCCCGAATCCCTTCCACCGTGGTTTGAATGAAGTGGGCGGCCGTCCAATCCCCAGCCGCGCCGCAAATATCGAACACAAAGTTGCGAATCAGTTGCGAGCCCAGCGGCGTATGGTGCACCTCCGGATGGAATTGCACCGCCCAAATGCGCCGCTCGGTGTTTTCAATGGCGGCCAGCGCATTGGCGCTGACCGCAATGCGCTTGAAACCCACAGGCAACTCCTGCGCCTCGTCGCCGTGGCTCATCCAAACTTGGATCGTGGAAGGGAGTGCGGTGAACAAAGCAGAGGGTGCGTGCTCAATCAGAACATCGGCGTGACCATACTCCCGCAGGGGCGCAGACTTTACCTTGCCGCCCAGGTGATGGACGATGAAGTGCAGCCCGTAGCAGATCCCCAGCACCGGCACGCCCAGCTCGAGAACGCCGGGATCGGCCTTGGGCGCATCGGCATCGTACACCGACGAAGGACCGCCCGACAGGATGATGCCAAGTGGTTGATAAGCTTGGATTTCGCTGAGCGGGACCGTGCAAGGGAGCACGACGGAGAAGACATTCTGTTCGCGCGTACGCCGTGCAATCAGCTGCGTATACTGCGAACCGAAATCGAGAATAACAATTGTTTGGGTGTCCACTCCCTAGTGTGGCAGGGCCGGGGCTGGCCTGTAAAGATCGTCTTCCGGTTTGGCTCCGAATCGATTTCCGCGTATACTGGAGATTCGGCAAGCTGCCGGTCTCGCGCATTGGTTTGCGCCCCGCTGGCAATCCCGGCGGATTTTCCTTGTTTCAGCGCCCAAGGTTGCGCGCGCAGGGTAGACCACGGCACCCCGAATAACCTTCAAGTTGGAGCGAACTCATGGCACAAGTATGCGATATCTGCGGCAAAGGGCCGCAATTCGGCAATAACATCTCCCACGCCCACAACGTCACCCGCCGCCGTTGGAACGTCAACCTGCAAGCGGTGAAGGCGCTGGTCAACGGCAATTCCAAGCGGATTCGCGTCTGCGCCAGCTGCATCAAGAGCGGCAAGGTCGCCAAGGCTTAAGTCTTTCCGCCCTTCGGTGCGGAAGCCCCATGGCCCTTCATGGTTCACGCGAACCCCGTCCCTCTGCGGACGGGGTTTGTTATGCAATCAAGAGGCTTTGCAACAAGGCAACGTCCATGGTCGCATTCAGCGGCGTGCAGCCGAAGCGCGCGGAGGCCTACTTCTCCCGCTCAAACGTCAGAGAAGCGGAGTTGATGCAATAGCGCAAACCGGTCGGCCGAGGCCCGTCCGGAAACACATGTCCCAAGTGCCCTCCGCATCGCGCACACGTGACCTCAACCCGCCGCATGCCAAAGCTCCGGTCTTCGTGCTCGACAACCGTTTTGGAATCTGCCGGCAACATGAAACTCGGCCATCCGCACCCGGAATCGAACTTGGCTCCGCTCAAGAACAAGAGCGCTCCGCAACCTGCGCAGTGGTAGTTGCCCGTCTCGTGATTCTCCGTCAGCGCCCCCGTGAACGGCCGCTCGGTACCCTTTTCGCGCAACACATGGTACTGCTCGGGGGTCAGCGTTGCACGCCACTCCGCATCGCTGCGCACCACCTTGTCGTCAACTTCGCTCATAGGGATCTCCTGCTCTGACCTCGTGCCTCGATTGGATGCAGATGCCCTGGGGAAAGGATCAAGAACGCGGCCCGGAGCGTTTTTGATCGGCTGTAGACTTCCGTGCCCCATCCTTTCCGCTTTTTTTCTGCGGAAACGGATGGGAAACCAATACGATTCGGGTCTATCTCAATTTAAGAATTGCCTAGACCTCGGCGACCAGCTCGATCTCCACCAGCACATCTTTCGGCAGCCGAGACACTTCCACCGTTGAGCGCGCTGGCGCAGCCACGCCGTCTCCGCCAAGGTAGCTCCCGTACACCGCATTCATGGCCGCGAAGTGGTTGAAGTCCTTCAGAAACACGGTCGCTTTCACCACGTGCGCCAAGCCGCTCCCCGCCGCTTCCAGAATCGCTTTCAGATTCTCCAGCACCCGCGTGGTCTGCTCGGTGATGCCGCCCGGCACCACCGCCTGCGTGGCCGGATCGAGTGCGATCTGTCCCGCCGTAAAAACCAGGTTGCCAACGCGAATTGCCTGCGAATACGGGCCAATCGCTTCCGGAGCCGCATTGGTTGCAATGACCGCTTTGCTCATAGTCCCGATTGTAATGGCCCGCGCCTAGCGCCACACGGCTAGCAGACCGCCAACCGCGATCAACCCCACCAGCATGTAGCCGGTGTTGATGGCGAACAGCTTGAAAGGCCGGCCCTCGTAGATGCCCTGGGGAAAGTTCGGCGCCGCAAAAAAGCCCAGCCAGACGATGAAGCCGATGAATGCGCCCTTGCCAAAGCTGTCCGCACCCGACCAGAAAACCACGTGGGCCAGAATCAAAGACAGGATCAGGTCCCCAATGAACGAAGCGACCATGCCCACTGCCAGGCTGTTGCCCTTGTCCGGCTTCACGTTAACCAGAGCCTTCCAAGGCTTCGCGAACAAGACAGGCGAATACCAGATCGCTCCCAGGAACCACAGGATGAGCGCTGAAACCAGCAGCGCCCAATGATTGAAGTGAAGATGGTGCATGAACGACCTCCATGACGTGTGCGAATGCGCTCCGAAGAAGCCGGGCCGGAAAATCCAGGGATCGATTGCAGCCTAAGGGAGCGGTGCCGTCCACTCTCCTGCACCTCGCATCTTCATGTCAAGAAGATCCGAAAAGCTGCACGCGCTCTGTGAGCTGCTACTTCCGCTTCAAGGCTTCCAACTCATCGAGCGTGCGCGGCCAGTCTTTGCCCAGCAGACGGGACAAGCTGCGGTCTGCCAGAACCTTCCCGCCCGTCTGGCAGCGGGCACAGTAGTTGGTTTCGTTGTCTGCATAGCGAATACGCAGCACCTTCTCGCCGCAGCGCGGACACGGCTGGTCATACTTTCCGTGCACCGCCATCTCCGGGCGAAACGCGGTGACTCCTTCCGGAAACGACTTCTCCGCTTCCTTCTTCAGCCGATCCATCCACAGGGTAAGCGTAGATCGCGTTGCGCTGAACAGCCGCTCCCATTCTTGGGTCGAGAGCTTGTGGGTCAATGTCACAGGCGACATGTGGGCCGCATGCAGAATCTCGTCGGAATAGGCATTGCCAATTCCGCTCACCAGGCGCGGGTCCGTCAAGGCCCGCTTGAGGGTTCGATTCTCCGCCGTAAGTGCGGCACGAAATCCGGCAGGGTCCGTGTCAAAAACCTCCACGCCACCCGGGTCGATGAAATGAATCCCCGACTCGCCGCGTACCACATGCAGCGAGGCGCGCCGCTTGCTCCCCGCCTCCGTCAGCGTAAGCGATCCATTGGGAAAGTCGAACGCCAGCAGCGCATTGCGTCCTGCCAGCTTGGTCCCCGGCGCCTTCCAGTGCAGCCGCCCGGCAATCATCAGGTGCAACACCAGCCAAACGTCGCCTTCCACGCCGATGCAGATCCGCTTGCCCACCCGGCGCAGCCCCGTCACCGTCTTTCCCTCAACGGCCGCCAACGGCGGATCCACCGTCCGCAGCACAAAAGCGCTGGCCAGCCGCACCTGCTCCAGCTTCTGGCCCGGGATGCGCGCCTCCAGCGCAGAAATGTAAGCAGATATGTCAGGCAGTTCCGGCATTGCATCCAGAGTGCAGCCGGCAACCGCGGAATGGCAACCACTATCTCGAAACTTGAAAATTCATCCAAGAACTGTGTTATCGATCAGCCGCGTTTGCCCCACCCAGGCCGCCACGGCAAAGAGGCTGCCCGGCGCAGCCGTCTCCACAGGCTCCAGCGTCGCCCAATCGACCAGCGCGATGTAGTCGACGCGGATGCCGGCTTCGCCTGTCAGGCCCACCCGAGCGGTTTCCACGAACTTCCCTGCGCGCCGTTCCCCGGCGCTGAACAGTTCTCCGGCGCTTCGGATCGCTCGACCGAGCGCCAGCGCCTGCACCCGCTCTTCCGCACTGAGATAAATGTTGCGCGAACTCATCGCCAGCCCATCGGCCTCGCGAATAATCGGGCAGACCACAATCTCCGTGGCCATCCGCAGATCGGTCGTCATCCGCCGCAAAACCGCCACCTGCGCCGCGTCCTTTTGGCCAAAGAACGCGCGGTCCGGTTCGGTGGCCACAAACAGTTTGGCCACCACTGTCGCCACACCGCGAAAGTGGGCCGGCCTGGACGCACCATCCAGGCGGTTGCTCAGGCCTTCGACTTCAACGAACGTCACCGCCCCCGCTGGATAAAGCTCTTCCACCGACGGAGCAAACACCACCTGCGCACCCTCCGCTTCAGCCAGGGCGCAATCGGCCTCGAAGGTCCGCGGATAGCGGGAGAAGTCTTCGTTGGGTCCAAACTGTGTGGGGTTCACGAAGATGCTGACGGCCACCGACGCGCAAGATGCCGCTGCAGCACGAATCAGCGAAGCGTGGCCAGCGTGCAAAGCGCCCATCGTCGGCACCAGGCCTACCGAATTACCAGTGACCCGTTGTCGGCGCGACCATGCGCGCAGTTCAGCGACCGTGCGAAGGACCTGCATCACGCCTCGCGCAGCGTTCCTGTCTTGGCCACGCCGTCCAGCGCCTGCCGCACCGCGGGCGCAAGGTGGTAGCTCTCTTCATCGGAAGGGAACGCCCGATGCTCCACATCTTCGCGATAATGCTCAATCGCCGACCGGATCAGTCCGCCAACGTCCGCGTAACGACGCACAAATTTGGCCGGCGGAGCGAAGGTCAGGTTCAGCAAGTCATGGAACACCAGGATCTGTCCGTCGCAGTCCGGCCCGGCGCCAATGCCGATGGTCGGAATCGGCAGCTCGGCCGTAATCTCCGCAGCGACTTCGCGCGGAACGCCTTCCAGCACCAGCGCGCCCGCGCCTGCCTCGGCCAACGCCTGAGCGTCGTCTTTCAGCTTGCTCGCGGCGGCTACCGTCTTGGCCTGGACGCGGTAGCCGCCCATGCGATGCAGACTCTGCGGGGTTAGCCCGAGGTGCCCCACGACCGAAACCTCGGCATCGCTCAGCGCGCGCACCAACTCAACCCGCGGCCCTTCAATCTTGACCGCCTCGGCGCCGGCTTCCTTCACAAAACGGATCGCGTTCGCCATGGCTGCGGAAACATCGCTGTGATAGCTGCCGAAGGGCATGTCTGCCACGACCAAAGCACGGCGCACTGCACGCCGAACGGCACGCGTGTGGTGCAGCATCTCGTCCACGGTCACAGAGAGGGTGTTCTCCTGGCCCATCACCACCATGGCCAGCGAGTCGCCGACCAGCAGCAGGTCGATCCCCGCTTCATCCGCCAGCCGCGACGACGAGTAATCGTAAGCGGTCAGCGCAGAGATCGGCTTGCCCTGCCGCTTCATCTCGGCCAGTGCAGGCATGGTGACTTTTGTAAGGGGGAAACCAGACGAAGCAGCGCTTACGCCGCCGGGGAAGTTCGTAACGCTCATGTTTGTCTCCAGTGCCGCTCCGTAGCCTCAGGATGCGACCCGAACAAACCGAGTATACGCCTGAAAGCGACGGCGAATGCAATCCCATCATGAGACCGCGCATTGACCGCGCCGCTCTCGGGATGCGGTTAGAATTCTCCTACTCAGACACCAACCCTATCCAGTGAGGTCGAGGCAATGCCGAAATTTGTCATCGAACGAGAAATCCCCAACGTCGGAGAGCTGACGCCTGCACAACTGCAAGCCGTCTCGCAGACGTCGTGCGGCGTGCTCCGCGAAATGGGCCCCCAGATTCAGTGGCTGCACAGCTATGTCACCGACAACAAGATCTACTGTGTCTACATTGCGCCTGATGAAGCCACGGTCCGCGAGCACGCCAGCAAGGGTGGCTTTCCCGCAAACAGCGTCGCCCAGGTGCGCACCGTCATCGATCCAACCACGGCGGAGTAAGTCCGGCCCACCCGCCCGGCTTGCGGTCCTTCCCCGTCCCGCTGCACACTGAGAGCACAATGACACCGTTCGCCACCGGGCTTTCCGTGGGACTGGGCGCCGTCACCGCTCTCGGCCTGGCGGCGGGCGGTTGCGCCTACGCGGCTCTGTGGCCCGCTTCGCAGATTTTCGGCAAAACGTTCATTGCGCCCCGCCGTCCCGGCGAACTCGGGCTCACGTTCGATGATGGCCCCAACCCCGCATGGACGCCGCAGCTTCTGGATTTGCTGGCAAGCCATGAAGTGAAGGCGACGTTCTTCCTGGTGGGCAAATTCGCGCAGGCCGAACCGGAGCTTGTCCGCCGCATCCAGTCCGCCGGACACCTCATCGGCAATCACTCCTGGTCGCATCCCAACCTGGCCATCACTGCCAGCGCGCGCGTGCTTCAAGAGCTATCGCAAACCCGCGACCTGCTCGAGCAGATCTCCGGGCAAGCCGTGCGCTGGTTCCGGCCGCCGTTCGGAGGCCGACGCCCCGCAGTTCTGAAGGCTGCCCGCACTCTGGGCATGACGCCCGTGCTTTGGAACGCGATCACCACCGACTGGAGCGAGCCCTCAGCGGACCGTATCACGCAGCGGGTCAGCGCAAAAATTGAAAAGAATCAGGCAGCCGGCTGGGCCACCAACCTCGTTCTTCACGATGGTGGACACCTGGGCCTCGGCGCCAATCGCGGCCCATCCGTGGCTGCAACCGGACACTTGCTGGCCCGCTACCAACCCACCCATCGCTTTGTCCGCCTGGACGCCTGGAGTGATCGCCCGGCGTCCTGAAGCAATACCCTCCGTGCCCCATTCTTTCGCGTTTCTGCGAAAGGGTGGGAATCCCAGAACCTCCGAGTTCCCGCGTTCGCGCTTCTGGGACTGGGCGGCTCATGCTCCGCTACCCCGCAAAGGCCCGCCGCGCCGCCGCAATGGTCGCCGCAACCTCGGCCTCCCCATGAGCCGTTCCCAGAAACGCCGCCTCAAACTGCGAAGGCGGCAGCCACACCCCCGCGTCCAGCATGGCCCGGTGAAAGCGCCCGAACCCCGCCGTATCGCTGAGCGCTGCCTGCGCATAATCGGTCACCGGCCCCGGCGTGAAGAACCACGTCCACATGGCGCCCACCCGGTTCAGCGTCAGCACCACGCCGGCGCGAGCCGCCTCGGCCGCCACCCCTTCGGCCACCGCCTTGGCCGTTGCTTCCAGCTTGGGATAGACCTCCCGCGCGTGTTCCTGCAAATAACCCACCGTGGCGATCCCCGCCGCCATGGCCAGCGGATTCCCGCTCAGCGTGCCCGCCTGATAAACCGGTCCCAGCGGCGCCAGGAGATCCATGAACCGGCGCTTCCCGCCGAACACACCCACAGGCAGCCCACCGCCCACAATCTTGCCCAGCGTCACCAGGTCGGCGTCCAACCGGTACAGCTCGCAGGCCCCGCCCAGCGCCACGCGGAACCCGGTCATCACCTCGTCGGCAATCAGCAGCGCACCATGCCGGGCCGTAACCGCCCGCAACCCGTCCAGATAGCCGGCGCTCGGCGCAATGCATCCGGCGTTGCCCACCACCGGCTCCAGAATCACCGCCGCAATCGCGTCCGGGTGCGCCGCGAAGGCTGATTCGACTGCATCCAGCTCGTTGTAAGGGAGCGCCAGCGTGAGTCCCGCGATCTCCTCCGGCACGCCTGCCGAGCCAGGAATGCCCAGCGTTGCCACACCGGACCCCGCCTTCACCAGCAACCCGTCGGCATGCCCGTGATAGCAGCCCTCAAATTTCACCACGATCTTGCGCCCCGTCGCCGCGCGCGCCACCCGGATCGCCGACATGGTGGCCTCCGTCCCCGAGCTCACAAACCGCAGCTTCTCAATCGCCGGATAGCAGGCAACCACGCGCTCCGCCAGGTCCCCCTCCGCAGCCGTCGACGCTCCAAAGCTGGCCGAGTTCCGCGCCGCGCGCTCAATCGCTTCCACCACCGGAGGAAAGGCATGTCCCAGAATCATCGGCCCCCACGAGCCGAAGTAGTCGACGTACCGGTTTCCGTCGGCGTCCGTGAGCCACGCCCCCTCCGCCCGCTCCACAAACGGCGGGGCGCCCCCCACCGCGCGGAAAGCCCGCACCGGGGAATTCACGCCCCCCGGGAAAAAGCGTTCGGCGCGCTGTTGAAGTGCCTCAGACCGGGTATGGTTTCTAGCTGCTGCAGGAGTGCTCATGGTGCCTTCAGTATAGAAGCCGAGCAGTTCCCTGAGACGGTGCCGAATCCCGGATTGGGAGGATTCCGCACCATGCTGCCACTCCATCGCCTTCGTTCACCCCTGCAGGCGCTTGGAAGCCTCGGCGCACGAACGCGGGGAACGGAGCAGCACAGAGAAATTCGTAGCGAGCGAAAACCCGATCAACAATCCGGAGATCCCATGCAGCCAGTTCCTGGCGCTTTGGCTCGATGGGTGGACAAACTGCCCCAGCAGGATACCAACGGCCAGGGAAAAGTTGCCGATGGCCATCAAACGCCTCGATTTTGCATCCATTTCTCGAATACGGAACGGCATTTCAAGTTCCCCTTCCTGTTCAATCGTTGAGTCGATACCAGGTGAACGCCGTCATCTTGATCGCAACAAATCCAACAGCCACGGCGAACAATGCCCAATCCCACACATGGCTGAAGAAGAAGCGGTATTCGAACAGACAGATCGCCAGCACGGCGCTGACGATCCCAGCCAGGCTGCTCGAACGCCGCCGATGCTCCAGGAACCGCTCATCCACCAGTTTGCCGAGCAATGGAATTCTGCTGAGGATTGGATGGGTCACTTTTCTTTCTCCAGATGAAAAATATCGTCGGTTGAGCACTCGAAAATCTCGGCAAGCAGCAGCGCCAGCTCCAGGCTGGGCACATAGCGGTTGCGCTCAATGGAATTCACACTCTGCCGCGACACCCCAGCCGCCTGCGCCAACTGCTCCTGGGTCCACCCCTTCAGGGTGCGCAGCTCCTTGACCCGATTGCAGATGGTCAACGTCATGTAAAGCCAGCTTTCCAAAAACAGAATAGGCCTGCGCTCTCTAAATGTCAAGCCGGCTTGTCATTTTGAATGGGATCTTTTCTCCGAGAGGCAGCCCCAGCGCCCGGCCTTTAGCGATTTCGCCCGCTGAATCCTGCTAGAATCGTCCTTCCGGCCCGTCGAACTTCCAAATTCTTACCTGCAGAAAGTCCTCATCGTGCCAGACGAACCCAAAACCAAATCCGTTACCTACGCCGACGCCGGGGTCGACATCTCCAGCGGCGACCGCGCCAAGGATCGCATCAAATACCTGGCGCAGAAGACCTTCAATCGCAATGTCTTAGGAGGCATCGGCGGATTTGGGGCGCTTTTTCGCCTTGATCTGCAACGCTGGAAGGCCCCCATTCTGGTCAGCTCCGCCGATGGCGTGGGCACCAAGCTGAAAATCGCCTTCGAGCTGGGCACGCACCACACCGTGGGCGCCGACTTGGTGAATCACTGCGTCAACGACATCGCGGTCCAAGGCGCCATGCCGCTGTTTTTCCTCGACTACCTGGCCACCGGCCGTCTCGATCCTGAAGTGATCGAATCGGTTGTGACGGGCCTGGCCGAAGCCTGCAAAGCCAATGGCTGCGCGCTCATCGGCGGCGAAACCGCCCAGATGCCCGGCTTCTATGCGGACGGCGAATACGACCTCGCGGGCTTCATCGTCGGCGCCGTCGACCGCGAGAAGATGATTACCGGCCTCGGCATCAAGCCCGGCGATGTGCTGATTGGCCTGCCTTCTACCGGCCTGCACACCAACGGCTATTCCCTGGCCCGCAAGCTGCTCTTCGAGGTCGCCGGCTACAAACCCACTCAATTCGTCTCCGCCATCAAAGACAAGGCCGGCACCGCCCTGATGAAAACCCACCGCAGCTATCTCTCGGTGATTCAAAAGCTTGTGACCGCAGGCGTGACCACCGGCATGGCTCACATCACGGGCGGCGGCATCACGGAAAACCTCCCCCGCATTTTGCCCAAAACCACCGCCGCACAGGTGGAAATTGGCTCCTGGCCGGTATTGCCCATCTTCGAGCATCTTCGCACCCTCGGCCAGGTCTCCCAGGACGAGATGATGCGCACCTTCAATATGGGCATCGGCCTCATTGCGGCCGTTCCTGCCGCCAAGTTCGCGCGCGCCAAAAACCTGCTCGACCGCGCCGAAGAGAAGTTTTACGTCATCGGCCGCATCGTCAAGGGCGACCGCCGCGTGCAGTACACCTGATCGCGGAAGCTTTGTAACAGGGCACGACTTGAGCCGTGCCGAAGATGCAGAAAATGGCGGGCTTTAGCCCCGGAGGTCTTTTCTCCTGAACGCGCCCCAACCATCGACGCCTAGCTCTACACCGCTTCGCTTAGGCATTCTGCTCTCCGGCCGCGGCTCCAACTTCCTCGCCATCGATCGATCCATCCGTGAAGGCTGTCTGCAAGGCGTCGAGATCGCCATCGTCATCGCCAACGTGGCCGAAGCTGGAGGAATTGCCGCCGCCCGGGATCTAGGCCTGCCCCACGCAGTGCTCGTCTCCAAGGGCCGTCCCCGCGCCGAGCATGACGCCGACCTCATCGCCTGCCTGCAAGCCCACCAAGTCGATCTCGTCTGCCTGGCCGGCTACATGCGCTTGCTCTCCCCAGGCTTCATCGCCGCCTACACCAATCGCATTCTCAACATCCATCCGTCGCTGCTGCCCGCCTTCCCCGGCCTCGACGCACAGACACAGGCCTTCGACTACGGCGTAAAAATCGCCGGCTGCACCGTGCACTTCGTCGATGAGCATTTGGATCACGGCGTCATTGTGTTGCAACGCAGCATCCCGGTCCTCGAGTCGGACGACGCGCATTCCCTGTCGGAGCGCATCCTCGCCGAAGAGCACATCGCCTACTCCGAAGCCATAGCCCTGGTGGTGGGTGGGAACTTCGAGATTCGCGGCCACCGCTTTGCGCCCAAAGCCAGCCAAACTCATCCGTAGATTGGCGCGCTTCCCTCGCAAGGTACATCTGTTTTGAACGCCTTGCCGCCAGCGGCACAAAGGCTCCGTGCCCCGTCCTTCCGCGGCTTGATCGCGGAAGGGCGGGAAACCTCGAATCTCAACCAGGGGTGTTCGTCGCGAACAAAACGATGCGGATTGGAACGGCCTGCGGTTGTGCCTTGGTCGCTTTCACAAGGAGCCGCACCGAATCCGTCAAGTCTCTCTCTTCCCAAAAACTCCACGCATGTACCTGTTTCTGCACAACTTAGAACCATGCCTTTACCTTGCGGAGAATTATCCGCAATTCCCCTAGCCTTAGAACTAGCCGGAAAGAGTTGGAACGCACCGCGCCCGGCGAAGGGGTTCGTCCTTCCGGAAAGCGGCCTTCCACCTGAAATCAGCGTTCGGTTCGCTCTGCGCTGGCGGGTCGGAGACTCTCGTTCAGCGAAGGATTCCGGGGCGCGGAACCACTCTCCCCGCACGGCCAGCCCGTCCGGCTGAAGGCCTCACTGCAACCACGGCGGCTTTCAGCTCGATCGGCTGGCCCCACCCGCTCCCCCGCCCCCGGTCAGCAATAAAGCAACGTGGGCACGACCGGCATCGCGCGGGGAAGCGGGTGGAAGCCTTCGCAATCAATCGTCAACCCCGGGCAGCTTCGGCTGCCCTTTCGCATAAAGGAGCTTTCAGCATGAATCTTCTTGCAAACGCCTGGAACAACCCAAAAACCTCGGCAGCCGGCTTGCTGATTGCCATCGTCACCATCGCGGAAACCCTTTCCCAGCAAGGCGTCAACCTGGGTAAAGTCGGCTCCGGGACGGTCGTCACCCTGATCGGCGCCGTCGCCACAGTGTTGCTTGGTCTTCTCGCGCGCGACCCGGCTCCGGACTCCACGGAACCCTCTTCCACCGGGCTGGCAAGCAAGGCGGCCCATGCGACGGTCAAGATCGGGGTCTGGGCATTGATTGCCCTGCTTCTTCAGCTGCCTGTTCTCTCCGGCTGCTCGGGCGTCTCCGTTGCACAGGACATCGTCAACTGGACGCCGGCCCTGCAAAGCGCCGTCGCCACCGTCGACTCAACCGCGGCCCTGCTGGCTCCCGCGGACGCGCCGATCTTCGCCGCGGCCACCGTGGGGTTCGACACCGCTTCCAACCTGCTCGTCAATCAGGCCAAGGCCTACCTGGCGAACCCGTCCGCTTCCGTGCTCGCGCAGATCCAAACCCAGGTGGTCACCTTCCAGCAGCAAGTTAACTCCGCTGTGTTGCAGGCCGTCAAAATCGTCGACTCGGCCAGCCAGAAACACGCGCTTGCCGCCTTGCAGGGCGTCGCCACCATCGTCAGCGCCCTGCTGGCCCTGGTTCAGTCCATCTCCACCAAGACCGCCCTCGCGCAGATGGCTGTCGCATCCACCGTCAAGCTGGCTACCGTTCGTCCCTCTCTCAATCGAGAACTCTCCGCGCAAATCGTCGCCGCTCATTACGCGGAACCTCTGGCGCTGGCGAGAATTCAGGTGAGCACAACGGAACGAGCCCTGACTCAATCCGGGTTCTAAGGCATTTTCGCTTTTGCTGTAGACTTCCGTGCCCCATCCTTTCCGCTTTTTCCTGCGGAAAGGGTGGGAAACCCATGAATTCCAGGTCTACACCATTTCGGAAACCGCCATAAATCTCCGCCAAGTCACGCCTTCGCGGCAAAGCAAACCGCGCTTGAACGAGAGAACCTCCATCGCGAAGTTAGGTGTTCTGATCGCGCGCTTCACCCAGCATCAACTTGATCGTGATCTGCTTGCGCCCGCGATAAATCGTCACGCTGATCGTATCGCCCGCCTGGTGCTTGTCCATGAGCTGGTTGATGTCCTGCGGATCGGTCACTTGCTGCCCGTCCACGGCCACAATCAGGTCGCCGCCCAGCATGATCGGCATGTTGCCCACGTAAGCCTGCTGATTGCCGCCGCGCAGGCCGGCCCGTTCCGCGGCGCCGCCGGGAATCACCTTCTGGATCAGCACGCCGGAATCCACCGCCAAACCCATCTGCGAAGCCAAATCGGGACCAATCCCATAGGATTCAATCCCCAGAGATGGCCGCTTCACCCGCCCAAACTTCGTCAGGTCGGCCAGCACCGCCTTCGCTGTATTGATGGGAATTGCGAAGCCGATCCCCGAGCTCTGCTCTGCTCCGTTCGAAGCGATCATGGTGTTGATCCCGATCACTTCGCCGCGCGAGTTCAGCAGCGGGCCGCCGGAGTTGCCGGGGTTGATGGCCGCATCCGTCTGAATCGCATCGCCGATGCGCGACCCCTGCGCACCGCCGCCAATGTCGCGAATCGAACTGATGATCCCGCGCGTCATCGTCCCGTTCAAACCAAAGGGGTTGCCAATGGCGTAGACCTTCTGCCCAACGGCCAGCTCGCTCGAATCGGCCAGCGTCACCGGCTGCAAATTCGGCGCGTCGATTTGCAACAACGCCAGATCGTGAACCTTGTCGGTTCCCACCACTTTGGCCGCGTACCGCCGCTTGTTGCTCAGCAGAACCTCAATGCCGCGGTTGGCGCCTTCCACCACGTGAAAGTTGGTGAGCACATGACCGGCTTTGTCCAGCACAAAGCCCGATCCCTGGCCCTGCTGCGGCACGGTTCCGTAAAAGAAGTTGAACACCAGTGTGGTCGAAGTAATGTTGACCACCGAAGGCAGAACCCGCTTGTACACCGCGATGTTGTTCTGTTCCTCGGCATCGTACGCCGGCGCCGCTTCGGCCTCCGTCAGTTCCAGCGTCGACTTCCCGTCGCCCTTTCCGAACAAAGACACATGGCTCAACGAAAAGCGATCGAAACCCTTGGGGAGATGCGTGGTCAGATACAAAAACCCGCCCACCAGCACAGCAACCAGAACAATCCGTCTCAATCTCATCGTCAGTCGACCTGAATACCTTCCCTTAGCTGATACGGCAACAACGCGTCCTGGTTCCACTGGGGATGGACGCCGCTGTTCATGCCGGTCTTTGTCTCTATTCTAAAACTCGTCCACAAAGGATTTGTTGCTTTCGGCGGCCAGCCGTCCCCAAAGCGACACAACCTGGGCGTGCAGGGCGGCACGGTCCCCGGCATTCTCCAAAACATAATCGGCGCGTGCGGCCTTCTCCTTATCGGGTATTTGATGCGCCAATCGCCGCCGCGCATCCTCGGCCGCTCGCTCGCGCCCACCCGCGTCTGAGCTCAGGCGGGCCGCATACCGCTCCACTTTGACCTCGTCCGGAGCCGTCACCACCACCACCCGGTCAAATCTCCGCCGCCAGTCGGCCAGCACGGTCTCCACTTCTCCGCGCATCCGCGCATCCCGCTCCACTTCGAAGATGAGCGCCGACTCGACTACCGCGACAGCGGCAGGATTCTGCGCGAAGACCTTTTTCATCCAATCGTTCTGGGCCGCAATCGTCGCTGGATGCACAATCGCGTTCAGCTCGTTGATGCGGCCGCCTTGAAACGCCAACTCCGCCAGCCGCGCCCGGTTCAACCGGCCGTCGGCATTCACAACGTCCGGACCAAAGCGCTCCACAATGGCGGAATAGACGGTTTGCCCCGGCTCCATCAAGGCGCGTCCTAGTTCGTCGGCCTCCACCACCTGCGCGCCAAGGTCCCGCAGCATGGCCACCACTGTACTTTTGCCGCACCCCAGACCGCCCGTCAGTCCAACCCGCAGCACGGCTCAGAGTCCCCGCCGCATGCGCGCCGCCCGCACCGTGTTCGCCATGAGCATGGCAATGGTCAGCGGACCCACGCCGCCGGGCACCGGAGTGTATGCGCCGGCCACTGCGAACGCCTGAGGATGCACATCGCCCACAATCGTTGAACCGCGTTTGGCAAACGTCGCCTCCCGCTTGGCATCGCCCGCGAAATAGCGGTCGAACTCGCTCCGCTCTGTGATCCGGTTAATGCCCACGTCGATGATCGTCGCTCCCGGCTTCACCATGTCAGCCGTGATGAAGCCCGGCCGTCCAATGGCCGCCACGAGGATGTCCGCTTCGCGCGTCACCGCTCCCAGGTCGCGCGTCTTCGAGTGGCAGATGGTTACCGTCGCATTCCGGTGCAGCAGCAGCATGGCCGCCGGCTTGCCCACAATGTCGCTTCGGCCAACAATCACGGCATTGGCTCCCGCCATGGCAATCCCGCTGCGCTTCAAGATCTCGATAATCCCGGCTGGCGTGCAGGGCGCCAGCGCCGGCCGTCCCGCCTGCAGACGTCCCGCATTCACCGGATGAAACCCGTCCACGTCCTTCGCCGGAGCCACCGCGTCCAGCAATGCCTTGGTATCCACCTGGGATGGCAGCGGCAACTGGATGAGAATGCCGTCAATATCGTCGCGGCTGTTCAGGGCGCACACCAAGTCCAGCATGTCCTCAGTCGTCACTGACTCCGGCGGCGTAATCAGCTCGCTGAAGAGTCCCAAATCAGCACAGGTTTGCACCTTGCTGCGCACATAAATCTCCGAAGCTGCCACGTTGCCCACCAGCACCGCGGCTAACCCGGGACGAACCCCTTGCTGCGCCAACTGGCGCACGTCTGCTGCCACTTCTTCCTTGATTGCCGCGGCGATCGTCGCCCCATCCAGAACCCTGCCCATCGTTCGCTCCAGTTTCATCGTATCGCTTTTGGGGCACAAGGTGGTCCACTCCGCCTCATGGGTTCAATGCCGACCGGCGCCTGCCTGCATTCAATCGGTCTTAATGCATGGGCTGTCGCAAGATGGTCCTCAGCTTTTCAGGGGCGGTGCGGCGCGGGTCGCTCAGGTAGATCTCATGATGCTTGCCATCGAGAGATTTTCCGCAGGCGTGAATGAAGTCGTGCATCTGCTGGATGACCGGCCCCTCCTCGGCGAACGGGCCGAGATAGAGAATCTGAGCCGCACGACCCTCTTCGAGAGTCTCCAGGCGGACGTGATCGAGCGCGGCGGGATTCTTCTTTCTGCGTACGTCCTCGAACGCGGTCTCTACCGCGCTGCGGGAGATGAACTCCGGCTGGAGAATCATCGCGGTCCACTTCCACGCCGACTTGTCCTTCCGATAGAACACACCCGGATCGTCAGCCCACCACAAGCCTTCGAGTGGCATCACGCCATAGTCAACGGGTTTCGGAGCCTTCTTCAGCGTGAACTTCAAAGTGTAGGAGAGCGAATAGAGAGCCTCAATAGCCTGCCGAAACGCCGCGGACGTGTTCGGGTCGCCTTCGCCATCGACCATGAGATAGGTCAAAGGCGGCACATTGACTTCCGTCACCGCACGAGAAGGTGGTTGGTAGAGGTCATTCCATTCCTTCTTCAGGTCGAGCTTTTGCATACGGTGCCTCCCTCCGGCCGACTGCCGGCGGAAGTATAGCGCTAACTGGTTTTGGGTGCCGTGATACGACCAGGCTAATCGCCCGGTGACTCTTCCAGCTCCGCTCCGAGCCGGTGCAGCCGCATCACCCGCCACTGCAACCGGTCGAAGAACAGGTAGACCACCGGCGTTGTAAACAGCGTCAGCATCTGCGAGACGATCAGGCCGCCCACAATGGTGATGCCGAGCGGCTTGCGCAGCTCCGAACCAACGCCCATGCCGATGGCCAGCGGTAGACCGCCAAATAGTGCGGCCATCGTGGTCATCATAATCGGCCGGAACCGCAGCAGGCACGCCTGGTAGATGGCGTCCACCGGCGTCATGCCCTGGTCGCGCTCCGCCTGCAAGGCGAAGTCAATCATCATGATGGCGTTCTTCTTCACAATGCCGATCAGCAGCAGAATGCCGATGAGCGCGATGATGCTCAAGTCGGTCCCCGTGAGCAACAACGCCAGAATGGCGCCAACGCCCGCCGGTGGCAGTGTGGAGAGAATCGTCAGAGGATGAATCAGGCTTTCGTACAGAATGCCGAGGACGATGTAGACCGCAACAATCGCCGCCAGGATCAGGTATGGCTCATTGCGCAATGAATCCTGAAACGCCTGTGCCGAGCCTTGAAACGTTGCATGCAGCGTCGAGGGCATGCCCAACTCTGCCTGCGCCTTTTCCAGCGCATTCACCGCATCGCCCAACGCCACATTCGGTGCCAGATTGAATGTGAGGGTCACTGCCGGATATTGGCCCTGGTGATTCACTTGCAGCGACGTGCGTCTCGCTTCGTAATGCGCAATCGTGGAGAGCGGAATCATGGCTCCGCTCGAAGTCGATGCCTGTGTTGGAGCGGCGCCCGCGACGATGGCCGCGGTGGGCGAAGTGACGGCGGGCACCGTGGCTCCGGTCGCAATGGCAGGAAGAGCGACCGTTGGGCCGACTGGGCCTCGCGGCGGATTGGTGGCCTTGATATAGATCCCGTTCAGCGAGTCCGGCCCCAGTTGGTAGCGGGGGTCGACTTCCATCACCACAAAGTACTGGTTGAGGCCGGTGTACATGGTGGAAACTTCGCGCTGTCCGAATGCGTCGTAGAGCACATTGTCGATATCAGTCGCCGAGATGCCCAGCCGCGAAGCCGTATCGCGATCGATGACCAGCGTTGCCGACAGGCCCTGGTTCTGCTGGTCGGACGAAACATCGCGGAGCTCCTGCATGCCGATCATGCGGTTCAAGACACGCGGCGCCCAGCCATTCAGCTCGCTCAGATTCTCGTCAGAAAGTGTGTACTGATATTGCGCGGCTGCCCCCCGGCCCCCAATCTGAAAGTCCTGCTGCACCTGCAAAAACGTGACCGCGCCGGGCGTCTGCGTGAGCCGGTCGCGCAGGCGGTTGACCACATCGTCGGCTGAAACGCGCCCCGGCCGCATGCTGAGCGGCTTCAGAGCGATAAACATGCTGCCGATGTTGAAGCTGCCGCCGCCGGGCCCTGACCCGCCGGCGAAAGCAGTGACGGAGTGAATGGCCGGATCTTCCATCACCATCTGCGCAAGCTTGCGCTGCTTGTCGCGCATCGCGGGGAAGCTGATGTCCTGTGCAGCCATGGTGCGGCCGTTCAATCGGCCCGTGTCCTGCTGCGGAAAGAAGCCCTTGGGGACAATCTTGAACAGGTAGACATTCAGGGCTACCGTGGCAAACACCACGCAGAGCATCAAGAACTGGTGTCGCAGCACCCAGCGCAAGGCGGAGGCATATTCATTGTGCAGGCGGTCGAAGGCTCGCTCGGTGGCGCGATAGAGAGCGCCGTGCCGGCTGGTTCCCCGCGACTTGAGGAACTGCGCACACAGCATCGGCGTAGTTGTGAGCGAAACCAGCAGCGATGCGGCAATGGCCACCGACAGCGTAACCGCAAACTCGCGGAAGAGCTTGCCCACCAAACCGCCCATGAGCAGGATCGGCAGGAACACAGCAACCAAGGAGGTGCTCATGGACAGCACGGTAAAGCTGATTTCGCGCGAGCCCTTCATCGCCGCTTCGAATGGGCTCATTCCCGCTTCGAGATACCGCGTGATGTTTTCGATGACCACAATGGCGTCGTCCACGACAAAGCCGGTGGAGATGGTGAGGGCCATGAGGGAGAGATTGTCGATGGTGTAGCCCACCAGGTACATCACGCCGAACGTCGCCACGAGCGAGAGCGGCACAGCGATGGAGGGAATGATCGTCGCCCACACTTCGCGCAGGAACAAGAAGACCACCAGCACGACAAGAATCACGCTGATGATCAGCGAAATCTCCACGTCGTGCACGCTGGCGCGAATCGTCGTGGTGCGGTCGACCTCGACGTCGAGCTTGATGGTCGGCGGAATCGCAGCCTGCAAGCGCGGCAACTCGGCCATCACCGCATCCACGGTGGAAATAACGTTGGCGCCCGGAACCTTGAAGACGATGATGAGGATAGCGTCTTTCAGTTGCGAAGGCGGCCCTACATCGGGGTTGGTTCCGGAGAGACCAGCCGTGTGAAGATCGGCCACGCTGTCCACCACCGAGCCCAAATCGGATAACCGAACCGGCGCGCCGGTCTGCGAGTTGTATCCCGCGATGATCGGCGCGTAGTCGCGCGCCTTGAAGATCTGGTCGTTATCGTCGATCTGCCAGCGGTGGGCCGGGTCCTGAAAAGCGCCCTTGGGCCGATTGGCATTCGCGCCTCCCAGCGCGGAGCGGACGGCTTCCAGCCCGATGGCGTTCGAGCCAAGCTGCATGGGGTTCACTTCCACGCGCACCGCGGGCTGTGCGCTGCCGCCCACAAAGCACTGGCCGACGCCCTGGATCTGTGAGATCTTCTGCGCCAGGATGGAGTCGGCAATGTCGTAGATTGCGGGTTTGGGAACCACGTCCGAAGTCAGCGAAAGGATCAGGATGGGCGCTTCCGCTGGATTCGCCTTGCGATAGCCCGGATTCTGCGGCAGATTCGCCGGCAGCTGGTTGCGCGCAGCGTTGATGGCCGCCTGCACGTCGCGCGCGGCCGCATCGATGTTGCGGTCAATGTCGAACTGCAGCGTGACCGATGAAGACCCCAGCGAGCTCGACGAGGTCATCTGGTTCACGCCGGCAATGCGGCCAAACTGCCGTTCCAGCGGCGTAGCCACCGACGACGCCATTGTCTCTGGACTCGCCCCCGGCAAATTCGCGTTGATGCCGATGACGGGGAAGTCCACGTTGGGCAACGAGGCCACCGGCAAAATGGAATACGCCACGGAACCGGCCATCAGCAGGGCCAGCGATAGCAGCGATGTGGCTACCGGACGCCGAATGAAAAGTGCGGAGATGTGCATCGGTTCCTGATTGAGCCATCAGCTCTCAGCTTTTAGCTGATAGCTAACGGCTGAAAGCTGTTTCCTGTTCCTGACTTACGTAAACGGTTTTCGGCTTCATGCGCCGCGCCAGCTTGTCGAAGTAGAGATAGATCACCGGCGTGGTGTAGAGGGTGAGCAATTGCGATACGAGCAACCCGCCTACAATGGTGATGCCCAGCGGCTTGCGCAGCTCCGCGCCCACGCCTCCACCCAATGCCAAGGGCAGCCCGCCGAGCAACGCGGCCATGGTGGTCATGATGATCGGCCGGAAGCGCAATAGGCATGCCTGAAAGATGGCTTCCTCCGGCGACTTGCCCTCGCTGCGCTCCGCCTGCAGCGCAAAGTCAATCATCATGATGGCGTTCTTCTGCACAATGCCGATGAGAAGAATGATCCCGATCAGCGCGATCACTGAGAACTCGCTGTGCGTGACGAGCAATGCCAGCAGCGCGCCCACGCCCGCAGACGGGAGCGAGGAAATAATCGTGATGGGATGGATGTAGCTCTCATAGAGCACGCCGAGCACAATGTAGACCGTGACCAACGCCGCGAGAATCAGCAGCGGCTCATTGGCCAGCGAGGTCTGAAAGGCCGCAGCCGTTCCCTGGAAGCTCGCGTTGATGGCCGCAGGCATGTGGATGTCGTGCTCGATGCGATTGACCGCGTTGACGGCATCGCCCAGCGCCTTGCCCGGCGCCAGGTTGAAGCTGATCACTGTAGAAGGGAACTGCCCCTGGTGGCCAATCGCCAACTGCGCGCGCGACTGTTCCCAGTGCGCGACCATGCTCAGCGGTACTTGCGTGCCGTTGCCTGAGCGCACAAACAGATTGTTCAGCACGCCCGGGTCCGTTTGGAAGTTCTGTCCCACTTCCATCACCACGTGGTACTGATTCAGCTGGGTGAAGATGGTGGATACCTGGCGCTGTCCGAAGGCGTCGTAGAGCGTGTTATCCACGTCGGCCATGGCAATGCCTAGCCGCGCCGCGGTATCCCGATCGATCACCAGCTTGGCGCCGAGTCCCTCATCCTGCAAGTCGCTGGCTACGTCGGTCACCACTTTCTCGCGGCTCAGCGCATCCACCATCTTGCGCGTATACGCGGCAAGCTCTTGCTGGTTCGGGTCTTCCAGCGAGTATTGGAACTCGGTCCGGCTCACGCGGTCTTCCACCGTCAAGTCCTGCAGCGGTTGCAGGAAAAGCTGAATGCCTTCCACGCCGGTGAGCTTGGGCTGCATACGACGGATGACTTCTGTTGCTGAAATCTTCCTGTCCTCAAGTGGCTTGAGGTTGATCTGAATGCGGCCGGAGTTGAGAGTTGTATTGGTTCCGTCCACACCAATGAACGAGGAGATGTTATCGACGGCTGGATCGTTCAACAGGATATTCACTAACTGCTGCTGCCGCTCCGCCATGCTGGTGAAGCTGATCGTCTGCGGCCCTTCGGAAATTCCCAGAATCACGCCCGTGTCCTGCACCGGAAAAAATCCCTTGGGCACCACAACAAACAGCAGGATCGTGGCCACCAGCGTGGAGATGGTCACCAGCAGCGTGGTGAAGCGATAGCGCAGCACTACCTGGATGGAGCGTCCATAGGCGGCAATGATCGAGTTGAAGATGCGTTCCGACCAGATGTAGAAGCGCGTCTCCCGCGCCACCGATTTGTCCTTGAGAATGCGCGAGCACATCATGGGCGTCAGCGTGAGCGAAACAAACGCCGACACCAGGATGGTCACAGCCAGCGTGATGGCGAACTCGCGAAAAAGCCGCCCCACCACGTCGCTCATGAACAACAACGGAATTAGAACGGCGATCAGCGACACCGTCAGCGACATGATGGTGAAGCCAATCTGCTCCGATCCCTTCAGCGCCGCGCGCATGGGACTCATGCCCTCTTCGATAAAGCGCGAGATGTTCTCGATCATCACGATGGCATCGTCCACCACAAAGCCGGTGGAGATGGTGAGCGCCATCAGCGTCAGGTTGTTCAACGAGTAGCCCAGCAGGTACATCACGCCGAACGTCCCCACAATCGACAGCGGAACAGCGACCGACGGAATGATGGTTGCCGCCAGGTTGCGCAGGAACAGGAAGATCACCATCACCACCAGCGCGACAGTGAGCATGAGCTCGTATTCCACGTCGAGCACGGAAGCGCGAATGGTGATGGTGCGGTCAGTGAGCACCTTCACCTTGACCGACGCGGGCAAGCTCGACTGCAACTGCGGCAGCAGCTTATGAATGCGATCGACAACGGCAATGATGTTCGCGCCCGGCTGCCGCTGGATGTTGACGATGACCGCGGGCTGACGATCCATCCAAGCTGCCTGCTGCGAATTCTCGGCCGAATCCACAATGGTGGCCACGTCCGACGCCCGCACCGCGGCCCCGTTGCGATAGGCCACAATCACCGGCTTGTAATCCGAACTGGAGAGAAGCTGGTCGTTGGCGTTGATGGTGAACGACTGACGCGCCCCGTTGAGCGTGCCTTTGGCCTGATCCACATTGGCCGCTGCTACGGCCGTTCGCAGATCCTCTAGGCTCAGGTTGTAGGCGGCAAGCTGCGCCGGATTCGCCTGGATGCGCACCGACGGCTTTTGGCCGCCGGCGATCGAAACCAGCCCCACGCCCGTCACCTGCGAGATCTTCTGGGCGAGGTTGGTATCGGCGGCATCTTCAATCTTGTCCAGCGGCAGTGAGTCGGAAGTGAGCGCCAGCGTCATGATCGGCGCGTCGGCCGGGTTGACCTTGCTGTAGATTGGCGGATTGGGCAGGTCGGGGGGCAAAAAGCTGTTGCCGGCATTGATGGCAGCCTGTACCTCCTGCTCTGCCACGTCGATGTTTTCGTCGAGGTTGAATTCCAGCGTAATGACCGACCCGCCGCCTGAGCTCACAGAAGTCATCTGCTTCAGCCCTGGCATCTGGCCGAACTGGCGCTCCAGCGGAGCGGTCACAGACGAGGCCATCACGTCCGGTCCGCCGCCGGGATAAAACGTGAGCACCTGGATGATGGGATAGTCGACCTCAGGCAGCGCCGAGACGGGCAGTTGCCGGTAGCCGATCATCCCCGTAAGCAGAATGGCCACCATCAGGAGAGACGTGGCCACCGGGCGCAGAATAAACGGCCGTGAGGGGCTCAGGCTCACAGCGCGGACCTTCCCGGCGTGGATTGCGGCTTAGCCTGCGTAGTTGTCACGGCCTGGCCGGCACGAAGCCGGTCGGCCCCGTCCACCACCACCCGTTCGCCCGGTCTCAGTCCGCTATCCAGAATGGTGAATGCCCCCTCCGTCAGCGCGGCCTTTACCGTTTGAATGCGAGCGGTCCCGGAACCGTCGGCTGCGTTGCCATCGATCACCCAGACAAAGCTTCCTTGCAAGCCGCTTTGCATGGATGCCGACGGAATGACCAATGCATTGGGGCGGTTTTCGAGGACCAGGTGGATATTGACAAACTGGTTGGGGAACAGGGACTGGTCGCGATTGTCGAAGACCGCCTTCAGTTTTTCCGTCCCTGTGGTGGTGTCGATCTGGTTGTCGCCGGTGAGCAGAATGCCGCTCGCCAGCTTTTGCGTATCGTTCCGGTCATAGGCATCCACGGCCAGCCGTTTGTCGGCGGCAAGCTTGCGCAGAACCGGGGGCAGCTGGTTCTCCGGCAAGGTAAAGTACACGGCGATGGGCTCAAACTGGTTGATGATCACCAGGCTTGTGGTGTTTGCGGTGATCACGTTGCCGGGGTCAACCAGGCGCAAGCCGATGCGGCCGTCGATGGGCGACTGGATGGAGCACCATTCCAGCTGCAGCTGGGCGGTCTCGATGGCGGCCTTATCGGCGGCAATCGCGCCCTGGTACTGCCCCTGGGCGGACTCGTCCGCGTCCAAGGTCTCCTTGGAAACCACGCCCGCCTGGAAAAGGGACGTGTAGCGGGCGAATTCAGCCTGGGCGTTCTTGAGCAGGGCTTCATCGTGCAACAAGTTGCCTTTGGCCTGGTCAAGTGCGGCCTGGTAGGGCTTGGGGTCGATTTCCAGAATGGTCTGCCCCTGATGGACTTGCTCGCCTTCTGTAAACTTCACCGGCAGCAGTTCGCCGCTCACCCGTGCCTTCACGGTGACGCTCATGTACGGCGTCACGGTCCCCAGCGCGTTGAGGTAAACCGGCATGGCGCGCTGTTCGGCTGCGGCGACCTGAACGGGAATCGGCTGGTTGGCCAATTGCTCGGCCTGTGCGGCGCTATTCTGCGCGCTCAACTGCTGGTTTTCATGGATGTGCCAGACGATGAAACCCAACCCACCAATCAGCACCAGGTAAACCACAATGCGAACCAAGAGACCTTTGCGAGGGCCGGACCGCGCGGGCGGTTCCAGAGGGTCCCTCGCGGCAATTGGGGGGGGTGGAGCACTTTCACTAGGCATGGTATGAATTCCAGTTTTCTGATGGATGTTTGGTGCAGATGCGGCTCGTGCGTCCGAACCGCGGATTGATTTGTGGACACACCTATCTTCTACTATCGACGATGCTGTTTATTGGGAAGTTTCGCTGCCCGCCAGGTTGAGTGCCTCCCAACAGGCCGGGTTTTCCATCCTGGCTGCATCATTTGGCGGGGCCCTGCATCCTATCAAACAGGCCAGATAGGGATTTTGTTTGCACTTAAGATTTTAAACACGTCCCTTCGAATACCATAGAAATTCAGGGTACGATCGACCCGGCCGGGGTGTGCGCCGCCGGAACAGGGAACCCGTTGAGCAAGTTTGGCCGAACCAAAGCGACTTTTTACTCCTTTTGATTGAAGCAGGGGCCTGCGAACCGGCTCCGGAGCGAGAACCAGCCCTATGATGTGGATAGTCCGGCTTGCGCTGCGGCGGCCTTACACCTTTGCCGTCTTTGCGTTTCTGATTCTGTTGCTCGGCGCGTTCAGCATTACGTCGATGCCGACGGACATCTTTCCGAATATCGACATCCCCGTCGTCACGGTCGTGTGGAACTACAACGGCCTGTCGGCCCAGGAGATGTCCACCCGCATCATCTTCAACGCGGAGCGCGGCCTCACCACGACGGTCAACGACATTGAGCATATCGAGTCGCAGTCGCTCAACGGCATTGGCGTCATCAAAATCTTCTTTCAGCCGCATGTCAACATTGGCCAGGCAGTCGCCCAGGTTACCTCCATCTGCCAAGTGCAATTGCGCAGCCTGCCGCCGGGCACCACGCCGCCCTTCATCATTCAATACAACGCGTCAAGCGTTCCGGTCCTCCAGTTGGGGTTGGCGGGCCAGGGCTTGGACGAGCAGCAGGTCTTCGATCTCGGGCAGAACAACATCCGCACCCAGCTGGCGACGATTGAGGGCGCCCAGACCCCGTATCCCTACGGCGGCAAGCAGCGCCAGATCCAGGTTGACCTCGACCTGCACGCCTTGCAGGCCAAGGGCCTTTCGCCGGTCGATGTCGTCAACGCCATCAATGCGCAGAACCTGATTGTGCCTTCCGGGACCATGAAGATCGATCGCTTCGAATACGCGATTGAAACGAACTCCGCACCCAGTGTTGTCAACGACCTGAACAACATGCCCATCAAGACGGTGAACGGAGCCGTCCTCTACATCCGCGACGTGGCCCACGTGCGCGATGGCAATCCGCCGCAGACCAACATCGTGCGCGTGAACGGTAACCGCGCCATCCTCATGAGCGTCATGAAGACCGGCTCAGCCTCCACGCTCGACATCATCGCGGGCGTAAAGGCCGTGTTGGCCAACATGAAGGGGCAACTTCCGCCGCAGCTCAAGATCAACGCTCTTTCCGACCAGTCGATCTTTGTCCGGGGCGCCATCAATGGCGTCATTCGCGAAGCGTTGATTGCCGCCTGCCTCACGGCGGTCATGATCCTTGTGTTCCTGGGGAGTTGGCGTTCCACGCTGATCATCGCCGTCTCGATCCCGCTTTCCATCCTATGCTCGGTGTTCATGCTCTACGCGCTTGGCGAGACCATCAACATCATGACCCTCGGGGGTCTGGCATTGGCTGTCGGCATCCTGGTCGACGACGCCACCGTCGAGATTGAGAACATCAATCGGAATCTTGAAGCAGGCAAGGAAATCGAACAAGCCATTCTGGACGGCGCCGCGCAGATTGCCACTCCCGCGCTGGTTTCCACGCTGGCCATCTGCATCGTCTTCGTGCCCATGTTCTTTCTCAGTGGCGTGGCGCGGTATCTTTTCGTGCCCCTGGCCGAGTCCGTGGTGTTTGCCATGCTGGCCAGCTACCTGCTCAGCCGAACCGTGGTTCCCACCATGGCCAAGTACCTGCTCCATGAGCACGACGACGCGGAGGCCGTCCGCAAGCAAAACAGCCGCAACCCCCTGGTCAAGTTTCAGCTTGGATTTGAAGCGGGTTTCAGCCGCATGCGCCTCGGCTACCTCCGCATTCTCACTCTCTGCGTCGATTACGCCGCGGTCTTCCTCATCTTCTTCGTTGTTCTTTCCGTCGGCTCCGTTGTCCTGCTCACCCCATCCCTGGGGCAGGATTTCTTTCCCAGCGTCGATTCCGGGCAGTTCAAGATCCATGTGCGCGCCCGCACCGGTACCCGCATTGAGGAAACCGCGCTGCTGTGCGACCACATTGATGGCACCATCCGCCAGCATATCCCCGCCAGCGAAGTGGTCACGATTGTCGATAACATCGGTCTGCCTTACTCCGGCCTGAATCTCTCCTATTCCACGTCCGCACCGATCGGTCCAGCCGATGCTGATATCCAGGTTCAGCTCACCGAAGACCACCACCCCACGGCTTCGTATGTCGAGACGTTGCGCAACGTTCTCAATCGTGAGTACCCCGGCGTCACGTTTTACGTGCTGCCCGTGGATATCGTCACGCAGATTCTGAACTTTGGCTTGTCTGCGCCGATCGACATTCAGATCGTGGGACCGAACCTGTACGGCAATCGCGCTCTTGCCGAAAAGATGTTGAACGAAGTGCGCTACGTACCTGGTGCGGTGGATGCCCGTATCCAGCAGCCGTTCGACTATCCCAACATGACGGTGAACGTGGACCGCACGCGCGCAGAAGAGATCGGGCTTACCCAGGCCAACGTTGCGCAAAGCATTCTCGTAGCACTGAGCGGCAGCTTCCAGACCACCCCTAACTTCTATCTCGATCCGAAGACAGGCGTCACCTACAACGTCGCCGTGCAGGCCCCGCAGTATGGTCTCGACTCGCTCGCCGCGCTCCGCAGCCTTCCCATCACCGGCTCGACGCAGGCGCAACAGAGCTCTGGGACAAGAGCTGACACCCCCGTTCCCGGCGTCACGACCCCGGTGAATGTCCTGGGGAACGTGGCAGCCATCGCGCCCGGCACCGAATTGGGCACGGTGAGCCACTACAATGTGCAGCCCGTCCTCGACATCTACACCAACGTGGATGGCACCGACCTGGGCTCAGTGACCCGGGCCATGCAAAAGATCATCGACAAACATGAGAAGGAACTCCCGCGCGGATCGCATTTCATCCTGCGCGGGCAGAGCCAGACCATGCGCAAGTCCTACATTGGACTGCTCGGCGGCCTGGCGTTTTCCATCCTGCTGGTGTATCTGCTCATCGTGGTCAACTTCCAATCCTGGCTTGACCCGTTCCTGATTATTGCGGCTCTCCCCGCGGCGCTGGCTGGCATCGTGTGGTTCCTGTTTCTCACCAATACCCGCCTGAGCGTGCCGGCGTTGACCGGCGCCATCATGTGCATGGGCGTCGCTACCTCCAACTCAATCCTCGTTGTCACTTTTGCCCGCGAGCAGTTGGAAGTCCTGGTCGGAGATGCGCGCCGCGCTGCTCTCAATGCCGGATTTGTCCGGCTGCGTCCCGTCATCATGACGGCGCTGGCCATGATCATCGGCATGGTGCCCATGTCGCTCGGGCTGGGCGACGGCGGAGAACAGAATGCGCCGCTGGGCCGCGCCGTGATAGGCGGCCTGCTGTTGGCCACCGTCGCCACCCTGTTCTTTGTCCCCGTCTTCTTTTCTGTCGTCCACGGCTGGCTGGAAGGCCGGCGCAAGACGGCGCAAGGCGTGGTGCGCGCCGGAACCATCGATGAGTTTGACCAGCTTTCGGAGTAGTGTTCAACATGACTGATCCATCCACACCCAATCCGCACGGTCCACCGCAAGCTACTCCGCAAGCGGCTCATGACCATGAAACGGCCCCTGAGCAGAAGCCCATCTCCGGCCGCATCGCCCTGCTCGGCGCAGTCATTCTGGTGGTCGTGGCCGCGGCATTGGCCATCGTTGGCTTGCTCAGCCGCAGGTCGGCCAATACCGTGCTGGCCGAGCGGACCACCGACCTCGCCGCGCCTTCCGTGATTGTGGCAGCGCCGCACCAGGGTGCCCCGACCGACACCTTCGTATTGCCCGGCAACGTGACCGCTTTTACCGATTCACCGATCTACGCACGTACCTCCGGCTACCTGACCAAGTGGTACTTCGATATCGGCGCCCGCGTGAAGAAAGCCCAGCTGCTTGCCGAAATCGCGACCCCCGAATTGGATCAGCAGGTATCGCAGGCGCAGGCGGACCTGGTCACTGCGCAATCCTCCGCCAGCAATGCCAAGGTCCAGGCAGACCGCTATAGCGGGCTGGTGCAATCCGACGCGGTGTCCCGGCAGGATACGGAGACTTTTGTGACTCAGGCGGCCACCACATCTTCCGCCGTGAAATCCGCTGAAGCCAATCTGCAACGCCTGAAGGAGCTGCAGTCGTTTGAGAAGATCTACGCGCCTTTCGACGGCGTCGTGACGGCGCGCAACATCGATACCGGCCAGTTGATCACCGAAGGTGGCGCCAACGAACTCTTCCGCATGCAGGCTTTGCAGACACTGCGCGTCTACGCCAACCTGCCCCAGATCTATGCCCGCGCGGCCAAGCGCGGCGAGAAGATCGATCTCACTTTCGCAGAGCATCCCGGCAAGACTTTCCAGGGCACCCTGGTACGAACGGCTGACTCCATTGATCCCGCCAGCCGCACGCTTCTGGTTGAGATCGACATCGACAATCGATCCGGCGAGCTGTTGCCAGGCTCCCTGGCCCAGGTTCACTTCAAGACCACCACGGCCGCGCAGACCTTCGTCATTCCGTCCGCGGCGCTGATCTTCCGCAGGGAGGGTGTGCAACTCGGCACCGTCGTCAACGGGAATCAAGCGCACCTGGTTTCCGTGGTCATCGGCGAGGACGATGGCGCGACGGTGCAAATCGTCAGCGGCTTGAATCCCTCCGACCAAGTGATCCAGGATCCCCCCGACTCGCTGATGGAAGGCGAGAAGGTTTACGTGGAGCAACCCGGCAAGCAGGGCAATGCGGGAGGCAAGTAAGCATGCCGCCTCAAACTACCGCGAAGCACGGACTCTCATGCCGGAAGATGCTGCCGGCTGTCGCCGGCTCGGCTGCCCTGCTCCTTCTGGCCGGTTGCAAGCCGGTAGGTCCTAACTACAATCGACCGGTTTTCACTGCGCCTCCCACCTACAAGGAAACCGGGGCGAGCTCGGTGCAGGTGCCGCTGGCGCCTCCGCCCAATCCGGCAGGCGGAGGGTGGCAGCCGGCAACACCCTCCGACGGTATGCTCAAGGGCAAGTGGTGGGAGATCTACCAGGACCCGCAGCTCAACCAGTTGGAAGAGCGCATCGCCACCTTTAACCAGGGTCTGCATCAAGCCTTCGAAACCTACCTGGCCGCCGAGGATCAAACCCGGAGCGCCCGTTCCGCGTTGTATCCCACGCTGTCTGCCGGGCCGTCGTTTGAACATGAGCGGCTCTCGAAGCACCGGCCTCTCACCGGTGGAGACACGCCTGACAGTTTCAACGACCTGCAACTGGTGGGCCAAGGCAGTTGGGAGCCCGATTTTTGGGGCCGCATTCGCCGCACCGTGGAAGCTGAGCATGAGAGCGCCCAGGCCGATGCCGCGGACATGGCGAATGTGAACCTGAGCCTGCAGGCGCAGATGGCCACCGCCTACTTCCAGTTACGCGGACTCGACGCACAGATCAAGCTCCTGAATGAGACCATCAAGGTGCTGGAAGGCCAACTCGACCTTGCACAGCGGCGGCTGAAGGGCGGCGTCGCCACCGAAGTGGATGTTGCCCAGGCACGGACGCAATTGGAGACGACCCGCGCTCAACTGGTGGATGTGGGCGTGGCCCGCGCTCAGTTCGAGCATGTGGTGGGCACAATCGCCGACTACAAGCTGCCCACCTTCAGCATTCCATTCTCCCCGTTAGAACAGGCTTTGCCCACGATCCCCCTCGGCGTGCCATCGCAACTCCTGGAGCGTCGTCCGGACATCGCCGCAGCCGAACGCCGCACCGCTGTCGCCAATGCGCAGATTGGCATTGCGGTCAGCGCGTTTTATCCCACCATCAGCCTGAGCGGGGAAGGCGGATTCGAAAGCACGCACGGGGGCACGTGGATTCAAGGGCCCAGCGCGCTCTGGTCTCTGGGTGCGCAGGCGGCCGAGTTGCTCTTCGACGCGGGAAAACGGCGCGCCCTCACCGACCAGGTAAAGCATCAATACGAAGCGCAGGTCTCCAATTACAAAGGGGTCATCTTCTTGGCCTTCGAAGATGTCGAGGACCAGCTCTCGGGGTTGCGCATCCTGGAGCAGGAGTCTGGCGTCGAAGCCAAGGCGGTGGCCTCCGCGCAACACTCGTACGACATCTCGAACCAGCGCTACAAGGGCGGTGTTACCAGCTACCTCGAAGTACTCACCGCAGAAGCCACCCTGATCCAGAACCAGCGTACCGCCATCGACTTGCAGACGCGCCAGTTCGTCGACAGTGTGGCGCTGGTGCGCTCCCTGGGCGGCGGCTGGGATGCGTCGCAGCTGCCCAAATAGGAAGCAATCGGATAGCAGATGGAGCCATTCACACCCTCCTCGTTCACAGCTTCGACTGCACGCGTTGCGAAACGCCGAGAAATTTCCGAATCGCCCACGTGGTGAAGAGCAGCGTAAGACTCCCTATCACCAGCGCAATCAGGATGTAACTCATGCCCAGGATCTCGTGCGCTGGGGGAGGTGGGGGAGGAAACAACACCCCGGATGTGACGAAATGTCCGTCCTGCACCCAGGCGCCGGTATTCCCAGGCAAGATGGGCTTGACCAATGCGGTGAGCACCAGGCCTCCGCCAACGGCATAGCCGAACAAGGCAAGGAAGAATACCACGATGCCGGCAATCCCCTTGGTGGCGATCCGGAACGTCGCGCGCAACAGTACGATGGGCGAAACGCTGTGGCGCGCCCGGCTGATCAGCAAGCCGTCGCGATATTGCGCGGCAAGCTCCTCCGGGGTTCCAAGGCGGCCCAGCACGCCCTCGACGGATGCTCCCGGCTCTTCGGCGGAGTCGCGGACGTGGGCGGTGATTTCGCGAACAATCTCCTCGCGCTCCCTGATAGTCAGTGGCCCAAGATGGAGGCGAAGCACCGTTAAGTAGTGGTCGATTTGAACGTCGGGGTTCATTGAATGGCCTCTCTTTCATTGAGTACCGGTTGCAGAAGGTGCGTGAGGCCGCCAGAGAAGTTCACCCACGCTTCTGCCATCTGGCGAAGCCGTTGGCGGCCTGCGGAGGTTAGCTCGTAATACTTGCGGGGGTGACCCGCTTCCGCCTCGACCCACTCCGACGTAAGCTGCCCTTCCATCTTGAGGCGGTTCAGAATCGGGTAGATGGTGCCTTCAGCCAGGGCAAGTTGCGAGTGGGCTTCCAGGAAGCGGATGATCTCCAGTCCATAGCGCCGACCACGCCAAAGACTCGCAAGCGCCGCCATCTCCAGCGCGCCCTTACGCAACTGGGCTTCCCAGCGGTCTGGTGAGTCGGCATCGGAACCGGGAATTCTTTGTTTCGCCATTGCATAATACCTCGGGTAGCAATGTATGTTGCTACTCAACTTATACGCTCGGAACTCAACTTGGTTCCGTAAATCGGAAGAATAATTTGAAGGAAGCGCGTTGGAAGAGTCACCGCTCAGAAAAAATCGCTGATGCTAAATGCCTTCACCCATCGAGACATATTCACGCAGCCGCTCGAGCTCGACCCGGTAAGCTTCCCGCTCGGCGGCTTCCGCGGTGAACGGCTCGGCAAGCGCGGGCTTGGCGCCGAGGCGAGCCTCGAGGTCTTCCACCCGCGCAGAAAGTGCAATCAGGGCGTCGGAGAGCGGATCTTTCACGTCGTGCGGGTCGGTGATCAGCACGCGCTGGCCGTTGCGGTAAACGATATGCGCGGGTACCCCCACCACGGTCGAATTCGGCGGCACGTCGGATAACACCACGGACCCCGCGCCCACCCGCGAGTTTTCGCCGATGGTGATGTTGCCCAGCACGTTGGCGTTGTTGCCGATGAACACGCCATCGCATACGGTGGGGTGACGCTTGCCGTGGCCTTTGCCGGTCCCTCCCAGCGTAACCCCTTGATAAATTGTCACGTCGCTGCCCACAATGGCGGTCTCCCCAATCACCACGCCGGTGGCATGGTCAATGAAAAGACGCCGCCCCAGCAAGGCGCCGGGGTGAATATCCACACCGGTGTAGAAGCGAGCTACCTGCGACACGATCCGCGCCAGAAGCGGGAGCTTTACGTTCCACAGGGCGTGCGAGACAAAGTGAAACCAGACCGCCCAGAGGCCTGGATAGCAGAGAAAGATCTCCAGCTTGGAGCGCGCAGCGGGGTCGCGCTCCTGGATGGAGCAGATGTCTTCTCGGATACGGGCGAACAGGGGCATCGTGCTTAGGCGCAACAGACAACTGTGCGAAGTTCGTTATCGCGGTGGAACGGAAGAAGATTGAAGGAGAACCGCAGGTCCTTCGACTCCGCTGAGGATGACAGATTTTGTTGAGAGCAGCTTCAGGCCCGAGCGAACGAGGGCGCGGTCCGGCGAAACGAGACGTTGCTCCGCCGGGCCGGGTTGCCTTATACCGTGACGGCTTCCGCGGTGAGCGCCAGAGCCTTTTGCCGCAGCGACTCGAAGAGCGCGCTGGACAGGTAGCGCTCGCCGAAGCTGGGAAGGATGGCGACGATGAGTTTGCCGGCATTCTCCGGCCGGGCCGCCACCTGGAGCGCCGCATGCACCGCCGCGCCCGAGGAGATGCCGACAAAGATCCCTTCTTCCAGGGGCAGGCGGCGCGCGGTGGAGATGGCGTCGTCGTTGGAGACCTGGATGACCTCGTCAATCAGTTTGGTGTTCAAAATGGACGGAACAAACCCGGCGCCAATGCCCTGGATCTTGTGCGGGCCGGGCTTGCCGCCGGAGAGCACCGGGCTGTCAGTCGGCTCAACGGCGATGGCCTTGAACTCGGGCTTGCGCTCCTTGATATAGGTGGCGACTCCTGTGATGGTACCGCCCGTGCCCACGCCGGAAACCAGGAAGTCGACCTTGCCGTCAGTGTCGTCCCAGATCTCCGGGCCGGTGGTGGCCAGGTGGATGGCGGGGTTGGCCGGGTTGTCAAACTGCTGCAGAATGAAGCCGTTGGGGGTCTGCGCGAGCAGTTCGTTGGCCTTGGCGATGGCGCCTTTCATCCCGTTGGGGCCGGGCGTGAGCACCAGCTCCGCGCCGAAGGCGAGCAGGAGCACGCGGCGTTCCAGGCTCATGGTCTCGGGCATGGTGAGAATGAGGCGGTAGCCCTTGACGGCGGCGATGAAGGCCAAGCCGATCCCCGTGTTGCCGCTGGTGGGCTCGATGAGCACCGTCTCTCCCGGTTGAATTTTGCCCGCCTTCTCGGCGGCTTCAATCATGGCCAGGCCGATACGATCCTTGACGCTGGAGAGCGGGTTCTGGCTCTCCAGCTTCACGACAACCGTTCCAGGGAGGCCAGCCGACAGGCGGTTGAGCCGCACCAACGGGGTGTGGCCAATCAGTTCTGTTACATCCGCGGCAATACGCGCCATGACGATCTCCTTTTGGGGGCAACTTGCCCCGATTCCAAGTTTTCTAGAGGTTTGAGTGTGCTTGTGCAGTCATCAAGCTGGAAAATGGGTGCGGTGCTGGCGCACGACTGCGTCGGACTTCTCACCGGGCGGTGTTAGCGACATCGACGCATGCAAACAGGTTAGACCCGAGATCGGCAGTATGGCAAGCGCATGGCGGAAGAAATATGGGCTTCGGGATGCCGACGCTACTCGGGGGCACTGGACTGATCGATCGCGGCATGGGCCATCGCCCACGCTTGAAATCCCTCTGGCGCATTGCGCACGCCGGCGAGATTGGCGCCCTTGATGCTCTTGAGCTGCTGCCACTTGAGGTCTTTCAAATCGGCCTGGCGCAGATCGGCGTCATCGAGAACCGTTCCGGAAAAGTCCGCGCCGACCAGGCTGCACCCGGCCAAGTCGGCGTCCGCCAGATCGGCCTGGGCGAAGACCGCATGATCCAGCGAAGAATCCCGCAGGTTGGCTGAGTGCAAATTGGCGAGCGAGAAGTTAACTGCGATGAGGTTGCTGTTGCGCAGGTCGGCGGAGGAGAAATCGGAGCGCATCAGGTCTGCGCCGTGCAGATTGAGCCCCAGTAGGAACGCGGAAGAAACATCCACGCCGACCAGCGGAACCTTGTCCGCGTTCAGCTCCTGGAGGGCTTCAATTCTGCCGCCGCTTCCGCCCTTGCCCTGGGCGGTGTTGATGACCTGCCAGGCCTGGTAATGGCGCTGCTTGACGCGGTCGCCCGACTCGGAAAAGTAGAAGATGACACCGATGAGAACGGAGAAGGTGCCCAGGTACTCCAGAACTTCAAGAAAGGACCAGTTGCTGAGCAGGTAGGCCAGCCACTCCCAGCACCACTCGAAGGCGGTGAAGGGAACCAGCCACTTGGCGTGGATTGATTGCCTTCGCTGCCGCCACGGTTTGGGCCGAGTTCTCGGGCTATGCAGGATCATCGGAGTGCCGGCTCCATTATCCGGTGTTGCGCAACCCCGAGGAAATGCCGCTGATCGTGGCGGCGATCGCGCGGTTCACTTCCGGCGTGTCTTCGCCCGCCCGTTTACGGCGGAGCATGTCCACTTGAATCAGGTGCATCGGGTCCACGTAGGGATTGCGCAGCCGGATGGAGTGAGCCAGCACCTGGTTTGTCTCCAGAAGCTCCGTCTGCTGCAGAACGGCGAGCACCGCTCGGACGGTGCGATGGAACTCCGCGTCGAAGAGATCGTAGATGCGCTCGCGCAGCTTCGTGTCCGGCACCAGCGAAGAGTAGATCCGCGCGGTGGCAAGATCCACCTTGCCGAGCGCCATCTCCACGTTGCGCAGCAGATCGATGAACAACGGGAACTCATGCGCCATGGTCTGCAACAGGTCGAGCGAACCCGACTGCGAGAGGAATTCCTCCAGGGCAAACCCTACCCCAAACCAGGCGGGGATGAGCAGCCTGGATTGCGTCCAGCCGAAGACCCAGGGAATGGCGCGCAAGTCGGCGAGCGAGGGCGACGCCTTGCGCCGGGAAGGACGGGAACCGATCTTGGCATTCTCCAGCTCGCCAACGGGCGTGGACTGCTCAAAGTAGGTGAGCACGCCCGGGTCTTCCAGGATGTGTTCGCGATAAAAGCCAAAGGACAGATCGGAAAGCTGATTCAAAGCCGCTTCCCACTCCGGCTTGAGCATGCCCGTGAAGTGGCCCTTCGGATCGCGGGCGTTGGGACGGGCAAGCGCATCCAGCGAGGCGGCAATCATGAGTTCGAGATTGCGCTCGGCCAGCACTTCGTCGGCATATTTGAAGTTCAGCACTTCACCCTGCTCGGTAATGCGCAGTTGACCGTCAAAGGAGTTCATGGGCTGGGCAAAGATGGAGCGGTGCGTGGGCCCGCCGCCGCGGCCCACGGTGCCCCCGCGGCCATGGAAGAGCCGGAGTTTGACCCCCGCTTCCCGAGCCACCACGTGCAGGTCGCGATGGGCGCGGAAGATCTCCCAGGTTGAGGTCAGCATGCCGCCGTCTTTGTTGGAGTCGGAGTAGCCCAGCATGACTTCCTGCCAGTTGTCCCAGGTGGCCATGAGCTTGCGGTAGTCTTCGCGTGCCCACAGCTCGCGGCAAACCGTGGGAGCCTGGCGCAGATCCTCAATCGACTCGAACAGGGGCACCGGCATAAGCCCCGGCTCGAGGCCGGAGCCCTCCACCTTGACGCCACCAAGCCGGGCGAGGCGAATCACGGTGAGCACGTCTTCCACAGTGCCCGCGCCGCTAATGACATACTGCCGAATGACCTCGGGCGAGCAGCCTTCCTTCACTTCCGCGATGGCACGGAAGGTTTCCAGCACGCTCGACGTTTCCTCAGAAAGGCTCCCGGGCAAAGTGGCTGCAATGGAGTCGGCGATGGCCTCCTGGAGAGCAGCGGCAAGAACCCGCGCGTGTTGGCGTATATCCAGGGTGTGCAGGTGCAGGCCGAAGGTCCGTACCTGAAGCACCAATGGGTCAACCAATGTGCGAGCGATGCGCAGACCGCGATTCTCCGCGAGCGAGGCACGCAGCGTCTCCAGATCGTCGAGAAACTCTACCACCGAGCAGTAAGGGGGAAGCACCTGGGCGAGCTGTTCCTGGCCCTGGGCCAGTGTGTAGGAGGTAACCGGCAAAGAATCCACGGCGGCGTTGGGATGCGGGCGGCTCGAGCTTTCCAGGGTGCGCTGGATACGCGCCTTGACGCAGATGACGAAGCGGCGGTAGTACTCAAACTCGTACTGCTCGCCGAAAACCTGGGCCTCCGGCGTGTGCACTTGGTCCACGTAAGCGCGAAGACGCGCCATCAGAGCATCGCTTACCGGGCGCTGCTGGGCGCTGGTGGTCAGCAGATCGATGATCTCCTGCAATTGGCCTTGATAGTAGAGCAGCAAGTGGCCGCGTGCGAGCTGAATGGCATCCCGCGTGACCTGCGGGGTCACAAAGGGATTGCCGTCCCGGTCGCCGCCGATCCAGGAACCGAACTCCAGCACTTTGGGCAGGGCCAGCGTGTCGATCTCCAGGCCGTAAGCGGCATGCAGGGCTTCGGAGATCTCGCGGTAGAGGCTGGGAAGCGTCTCAAAGATCGAGACGTCGTAGTAGTCGAGCCCCATCTTGATTTCGTCGTAGACCGTGGGCCGGCGGGAGCGGACTTCGTCGGTTTGCCAAAGGCTGGTGATCTCCGCGAGGACGAGCTGCTCCAGCCGGGCCAGATCCTGCTCCGGCGCGGGAATCCGGTCCAGCGAGGCCAGAAACTCGCCGATCCGGCGGCGCTTGAACATGACGGAACGCCGCGCCACTTCCGTTGGATGGGCGGTAAAGACTGGAACAATCAGCACTTGTTTGAGCCACTCCATCGCTTCTTCGGCGCTGATGCCCACGCGGCGCATCTCCGAGAGGGTTCCGGCCAGGGAACCGCGCTGGCGCCCTGCCTGCCCGCTGAGGCGCAAGGCGATGCGACGGCGCTTGCGGTGGTTTGTCTCAGCCAGGTTGATGAGCTCGAAGTAAAAGGCAAAGGCCCGGGTCAGCAGAATGGCGCGTTCGGCGGGTAGCGAGTGCACCAGGTCGAGCGCCGTGGCCGCTTGCTGTGCCGCTTCTTCCTCGCTGCCGCGGGCTTCGGCGTCGCGGCGGCGAATCGTCCCTTGGCGTAACGCCTCCACATGGGCAAACAGGTCATCGCCGGCCTGCTCGCGCAATACTTCGCCCAGCAAGATGCCGAGCGAACGCACATCGCGTCGCAAGGGGGCTTCTTTCAGTTCGCCAGATTGCGCTTCCAGTTCGGCCAGTCGGAGCGACCAGCTCTCAGGGTTCCACAAGAGTGCCATCGTCTTTCGATTATGCACGAGCTGTTATAAAGGCAGTCTCAGGAACGGGTTCGTTCCGGGGTGAACCGGAGGGGGAAAAGCATCCTGGAGAATTCGGAACACGGGCCGGGTGAGCTCTGGAGTGGCGACAGCAGAACAAGCCCAGCCGAGGCTGAGCTTGTTGAGAAGAAGGAATGATGGTTCGGAGGGGATTGCTCGTATGGCCTGGCTTCCTGAGCTGGAGGTATCCCCGGTCTCGATTTCGAGACCGGGGATACCCAGGTTTGGCGGACTTCGAGCGCTCTGATTTCTAGTGAGCGGCCGGAGCCTTCGGCGCGGGCCTTGCTGCCGGCGCGGATCCTGCCGGCGGCGGGGGCGGAGCGGGAACGCCGGACTTCACGTTATAGGCTTCCAGAACGGCCTTGCTGATGTCCGAGTTGTCAGTGTGATAGAGCACCACGGGCGCCTGCTGCTGGCTTGCCGTCGAATCGAGCACCAGGGAATACCCCTGCTGCTGCGCGTAGCTGGAAAGAACGTCGAACACCTTGCTGGCCACCTTGTTGTAGGTGTCGTTCATCTCGCCGGTCAGGTCGTTCTGCGCGTCCTCGGCCAGACGCTGCGCCTGCTTCTTTTTGTCGTCGATGGTCTTAGTCTGGGAGGCGCGCGCCGCATCGCTGAGCTTGTCTGCCTGGGCTTGCAGCTGCTTTTCCAGACCCTCGATCTCATCGGCCATGGTCTTGAGCTGGGAGCGCTTGGGCTCGTACTTCTTCTGCAGGTCGCCGAAATCGCGCTGAAACTCGTTGGTCTGGCTTACGACCGCCTGAAACTCGACGACCGCGATCTTGGTGGGGCCGGCGGGTGCGGCGGCAGCCGGCGAAGTTTGCGCAGCAGCACTGAGCGCCAGGCCCGAAGCCAGCGCGAGAATGGATGCAAAATTACGCTTCATTTGGATGGAAAACTCCTTCAGAAATCCTATTCATGCTGCTCGGATCGCAGTTTTCGTTCCGGCCTTTGCGAAAAACGGCGCAAAGACCGGCCAGGCGCAAGCGGCGGCTTGAACAGGAACCTTCTGGATTATAGGGGGCCAGGGTCGGACAGGTAAAGCAGGGCGCACCGGGAAGGCTCTGTGCGCCCTTGTTACTACAGCCATTTGTCTCTATTCCGGCAGGGCCAGCTTGCCTTTGATGGTGAACGTTGTGGCCACCAAAGGAGCTCCCGTTCCCGGCTGCCCCCCGCCGATCGACACGCTATAGGCCCCTTCCGCAACGATCGGCTCGCCGGCTTCCGTCACTATGCTCAGGTCGCGCGGGTGCAGCTCGAAGTGTAGTTTCTGCGAGGCGCCAGCCTCCAGGTGAACCCGCTGAAACCCGCGCAGCGCCTTCAGCGGTGCGCCAGGTACTTTGGGGAACACCAGATAAAGCTGGGCCACTTCGTCTCCGGCGAGCTTCCCGGTGTTGGTGACGGTGACATCGAAGCCCGCACTACTGCCAGCTGCCACATCCGCGGTTGGACCCGTAACGGGACCGTAGGAGAACTTTGTGTAGCTCAGTCCATAACCGAACGGATATAGAGGCGTGCCCTCAAAGTAGCGGTAAGTGCGACCCTTCATGCCGTAGTCTTCGAAGGCCGGCAACTGGGTGATGTCCTTGTAGAACGTGACCGGCAGGCGTCCGGCCGGATTGTTCTTGCCGGAAAGCGTCTCCGCCACCGCCGACCCGCCCTCTTCGCCGGGATAAAACGCATCCAAGATGGCGTTCGCATGGGCGTTGGCCCAGTTCACGCCCAGAGCGCTTCCATTGGTCAAAACCACAACCAGCGGCTTCCCGATGGCAGCTACCGCTTCCAGAAGCTCCTCTTCGGGCTTCGGCAGGTCGATGCTGGTGCGGTCGCCGCCTTTGAAGCCTTCTTCGCTCACCTGCATCTCTTCGCCTTCCAGCTCGCTGGTGATGCCGACGACGGCGACCACCACATCCGCATCCTTGGCGGCGGCAATCGCGGCCGCACTCGGCTTGAGGTCCACCTTGGACCAAACCAGCTTGGCGGTGGGTGACTGATTTTCTTCTGGAGCGTATTCAATGTGGAGTGCGGTCGGCTTACCGCCTTCAAGATGAACACGGCCCAACTTGGGTTCCTTGCCGTCGCCACCATAGGCGGACGTGACGTTCTTGCCATCCAACTGCATGCGGAAGAAGCCGTTGGCAATCAGGCCCAGGTTGTAGTCGCCGGCCTCCGGAGCGGTCAGCATTCCATCCCAACGAATGGCCAGGGGATGAAGGTTCGCGGCCTCTGCAGGAACCGAGTTCGCCGCAGCGTCCAACGTGATTTCTACGCGCTCCGCCACGGGCTTGGTAGCGCCGGGCGTGTTCAAGTCGGACATGTCCAGCTTGGAGTAGCTCGCCTTGATGCCCGGCTTGCCGTCCACCGTCAACGCGGAGGCTAGCACCGGAGCCGCGTCGTGACCCAGGAATTGCGTACCCGCCACGTAGTTGATCGTCGCGCCCTTAAACTCGTTGCGGATTCCTTCCAGAATGGAAACCGTGTGCGACGGGGTTCCGTTGTAGTTGCCCAGAAGCACCTTGGTCTGGTCGGCCAGCGGGCCCACCACGGCAATTTTTGTATGCGAAGACTTCAGCGGCAACACGCCGTCGTTCTTCAGCAACACCATGGACTCGTTGGCCAGTTTGCGCGCCATGGCCCGATGCTGTTCGCCGTCCAGGAGCTTTTCGTCGATTTTGGAGTAGGGCACCATCTCCGGCGGATCGAACATGCCCAGCTTCATGCGCGCCGTAAATAGCCGCCTTACCGCTGTGTCAATCTCGCTCTCCTTCAAGTAGCCCTGCCTTACGGCATCCACATACGGCTTGTAGTCGTGGCCGTCCTTCACCTTGAAGGTAAAGTCCACGCACTCGTTGTCCATGCCCCTGCGCAGGCTTACTGCGGAAGACTCGGCTTGCGTGGCGTTGAACTTGTGCCCTTCATGAATATCGATCACCGCGCCGCAATCGGAAACTACGTAGCCCTGGAAGTTCCACCAGCCGCGCAGTTGATCCTGGAGAAGGAACTCGTTGGCGCAGGCGGGCTGGCCGTTGATGCTGTTGTAGGCGCACATCACCGATCCGGCCTTGGCCTCCGTCACGGCAGCCCGGAACGCGGGAAGATAGGTGTCCAGCTCGTCGTGCTTGCTCACCGTCACATCCGCATTGTGGCGGGTGGGCTCGGGGCCACTGTGCACGGCAAAATGCTTGGGCGTCGAGATCACGCGGTAGTAGCGGGGATCGTCGCCTTGCATGCCGGTTACGAAGGCGACACCCATGCGCGCTGTCAGGAAGGGATCTTCGCCGTAGGTTTCTTGCCCCCGGCCCCAGCGCGGATCGCGGAAGATGTTGATGTTCGGCGCCCAGAAGTCCAGGCCTTCGAAGATATCGCTGTGCCCGGCGCGCACTGCCTGCACATGCTTGATGCGCCCCTCGGTGCCGATGACAACGGCCATCTGGTGAATCGCCGGCGCATCGAAGGTCGCTCCCAACCCGATCGGCTCAGGAAACTCGGTGGTGCCGTCGCGCGCTACGCCATGCAGCGATTCGCTCCACCAGTCGTAGGCAGGAACGTTCAGCCGCGGAATGGCCCGCGCCTGGTTGACCAGTTGGGTCGCCTTTTCTTCCAGTGTCATGCGGCTCACCAGGTCGGCGGCCCGTTGTTCGGGCGGCAAGCCGGTGTCGAGATAGGCGAGCTTGGCCGCCTCGGTCTTCGGCGCTTCCTGGGCTGAGAGCGCGAAAACCCCCGCGGCGCTCGCCAGGGCAAATGCGGCCAGATGACGTACAAACGTGTTCATTTCTGCCTCCGAATTGGGGGGCGGACCCGCTCCTGAGTGGCTTCGTCACAGGAGTCTGGCCACGCACCCTACGGGAGGCAACGCTAAAGCGCCAGAACACGAATGTCAAGCACGCAACGCGCGGGAAACCGTAGAAGTAAATCGCTTCATCGCGATTTACCGGTAGTACGGCGGGTAGGGTGGCTGGACGTAGGCAATGTACGGCCGCGGGGCGGCGATTGCCCAGATCAGGGCCACAATCCAGCCGATGAACGTCCAGCCGAGAAAAACATTGAGCAGCGTGATGGCTACGCGCTCATGGACATGGCGGCTGCTGGCGATCAGCGCAGGAAGGAAGTAGAGCACGAAAAGGAAAGCAAGGTGAATCATGACCTGGTCCCTCCAATCGATCGACCGCCGTGGCTACTGCGCCGGTCATTCCGCGGCGCTGCGCCCTCGTTCCTGTTTTACGCTGTAACCTTCCAGAAAGTTCCACCGTAAGAGGAAATAGAGGCGCGAACGATGCCAGGGATCGTGGAGTCGAGAGTGGACCAGGGGGAAACCCGGGATTTTCTGCTCGCTTTCCGGCATGGCGATCGGGATGCTTTCGAGTGGCTCTTCCGCCAGCACCAACGGACCGTCTACGGGTGGATCCTGCGCATCGTCTGCAACCCGGCCACCGCAGAAGACCTGACCGTGGAAACATTCTGGCGCATCCACCAGGCCCACGCCCGGTTCAATCCTGCCCTCGGATTCGAAGGCTGGTCCCGCCGCATCGCCACCCGTGCGGCGCTCGATTGGCTGCGCTCCACGCACCGGGAGACGGCTTCGCGTGATGAACTAGCGGACGACCTGGCGGCGCGTTCAGCCGGCGATCCCGCCATCTCCGCGGAGATTCGCCGCAAAACTGCGCAGGCCTTGCAAAGCTTGCTGCCGAAGCTGCGCATCGTTGCGGTGCTTGTGTTGATTGAAGAAGAGCCGCACAGGGAGATCGCCGCGGCGCTGGGCCTCTCCATTGCGGCAGTGAAGGTGCGCGCATTTCGCGCAGTCCGGCGTTTGAGAAGGAACTTGGAAGAGCAGGGGATCAAACCATGAAGGAACGAGACGACGATCGAATCAAGACCTCACTGCAGCAGGCTTTTCCGCCCCTCGACGAGGAACCGGCTCGTGACCTGTGGCCCGCCGTCTTGCGGCGCATGGATGCACAGCCGGCCATGCAGCCCTGGTTCGATTGGGCCCTGCTTGCCGCTTTGGTGGGCGTCGCCGCACTCTTCCCTTCGGCGATTCCGGTCGTTCTCTACTACCTCTGAACCCGCGGGCTCGATGCCCGCCCAGCATTGATTTGTCGAAGAGGACACCATGCAAACTCATCCCTATCTTCGCGCCTACCTGGCGGGAATCCTTGTGCCGACGCTGGTTCTTCCCATGCTGCTGACGGTTTTCATCGTGACCCGCATCGGGATGCAACTCTCCATACCGATTGAACAAGTCATGATCTTTCCCATGGCCGTGGTGCCGTCTCTTTTTGGTTTGTGGAACATCGTCTTTCTGGTGTCGCAAACCCGATTCACGCACCCCATTGGTCTGCACGGCGCAGTGTTGCCTCTGCTCATGGCTCCGCTCGGGGCCCTGGTGGCAACCAGCCTGAACGTACTGCAATTCCGCTCCAATGGAATGCTTTGGTTCCAGGCGTTGAGCATTCCGTACGCCCTGGTCATCCCCGGCTTTCTGGTGGCGATGGCGGCATATTACCTGGTGTGGAAGTATCTGGTCGGCTTCTTGAACCGCGTGCTGGGGATTGCCTGAGGCTGCGCCGGCACTAAACGGCGGGAGAGAAAAAGTCTCCGAGTCCGGCTCGATCCGCATGGGCGGCCATGGAGGCTTGAATCTCCAGCGCCAGGGCTAACGCAGCGCGGCCCTGTTTTGCCGTAACCCGTGGGGCGCGGCGCGTTCGGACCGATTCCAGAAAGGACTCGATCTCCAGCCGCAGCGGTTCTCCGGGAGTCACCGGCAGCTTGGCAAAGGAAAGTCCCGGAGCCGGACCTGTGGGTGCCAGAAACTGCGCCACCAGTGCCGGGTCGATCTTGGCCGATGCGGCCAGTTGTGCAATCGTAGCCGGATCGAGTTTGCCTGCGGCCAGCGTTTCGAGAATGTTGGGCGGAATCATCGCCGCGATGGCTGGGGGGAGCGAAGCGAGCGGGTTGGGCGCAGCGCCGCCCTCGGCATCGATGCGGATCACCAGCAAATCCTGCCGCGCATAATCGATGGACACATATTGCCGCGGCTCAAAGAAGCGCAGCTTGCGCACCCGCTCGGTGGAGACCCGGGAAGCCGTGAAGTTGGCCACGCAGCCGGACTCGAACTCCACCCGCACATTGGCGATGTCCACCTTGGGCGAAAGAATCGGCAGACCCACCGCGCGCACTTCGCGTACTGGTGAGCGCGCAAAGGTCAGCACAATGTCCAGGTCGTGGATCATCAGGTCCAGCACCACGTCCACATCCAGCGAACGCGGCGTAAACACCGAGAGACGGTGCGCTTCAAAGAACATCGGCCGGTGCAACTTGGGTTCCACGGCCAGAATTGCCGGGTTGAAGCGTTCCAGGTGACCCACCTGGAGAATGCGCTGGCCCTCTTCCGCAGTCCGGATCAGCTCATCGGCCTCGCCGAGCGTGGCGGCAAGCGGCTTCTCCACTAGCAGGTCAAGACCCGCTTCCAGCAGCGGCGCAGCGACAGCGTGGTGATGAACGGTGGGAACGGCAACCGTGGCCGCATCCAGCTTAAGATCGGCCTTCAGCAGCTCATCTGCCGATGCAAATACCGGAATGCCGTACTGTTTGCCGGCTTCAGCGGCGCGCGCCGGGTCAGGATCGACCGCAGCCACCAGCGCGACACCATGGCCGGAGCTTTCAAGTTCGCGGTAAACGCGGAGATGGTTGCGGCCAAAGGACCCCGCTCCGGCTACGGCTACGCGCAGAATGGGTTCTCCCGCTATCGGGCGCCCCCCGCCGCGGGCTCCTTGCCTTCAACGGCCTTCAGGCAGCGGCCATAGAGCTCCAGCAGTTGCGTAACGTGCTCCTCCGGCTTGGCAGCGGAGGCCCCGCTGAACCCGGTAGAAGCCACAGCAGGGCGGCCGATGCCCGCCGTGCCGGCCACAAACTTAAGCAGATCGAGAGCGATATCTTCATTGCGCCGGGCCCCAAGGCCCGCGCTGGTCACAGCGTCCATACGGAAAAGTCTCCAACAGGATGCTAGCAGATGCGGCGTTCCCGGAACATGACCCAGATGGGCCTGTTTCCCCTGGCCTTCGCGTACGCGTTACTCTGAAGAAGATGCCGACAGCCTACATCGGAATGGGCGGCAACCTGGCCAGTGCTGCGGGACCTCCAGACGCAACCCTCGCGGCTGCTGTAAACCGCCTTCAATCCCTCGGGCGAGTCACCTGCCGGTCGTCCCTCTACTCCACCGCACCGGTTGGCTATGCCGCACAGCCCCGATTCGTCAACGCCGTTGTCGCGCTGGAAACCGGCCTCCCGCCGCGCGCTTTGCTGCAGGGTTTGATGCGGATCGAGCAGGAGTTCGGCCGCGATCGGACCGCGGGCTTTCAGAACGGGCCGCGCACCCTCGATCTGGACATCCTGCTCTACGGCGATTTGAGGGTCAGCGAGCCAGGCCTCGAAATCCCTCACCCACGCATGGCCGACCGAGCCTTCGTGATGGTCCCCTTGGCGGAGATTGCCCCCTATAAAGGGGATGCCACTGACCTGAAAAGCGTGGCACAATGGCACAACACCCTCGAATCGAGCGCCCGGAGCAATGCCGATGAAGTGGTTTCAATCCAAAGCGATGTCTGGTGCCCTTGCGCTTGCGGTGGCGGCCTTTTCCCCCGCGATCCTTAGCGGGCAGGCCAGTATCCCCCTCACCGTGCAGGACGCGAGTGGCGCGGCGGTATCGGGTGCCCTCGTCAAAGACCCCTCCGGAGCCCTGCTCGGGCGGAGCGGCGCAAATGGGCGACTGAACGTGCCTTGCGCGACCCCCTGTCAGGTGCGCGTGACCGCCAACGGTTTTGAAGAGAAACTGGTCACGCTCAGCACAGAGGCAACCATTCAACTTGTTCCCGCTGTGACCAACGAAGTCGTCACCGTTACCGCATATCGGACTCCGTTAGGCTCTTTGGAAAGCCCGGTCAGTACCCGCGAACTCTCCCAAACAGCGCTCGAAACTACGGCGGCCATCACGCTGGATGGAAAGATGCGCCAGTTGCCGGGCGTGGAGCTGTTCCGCCGCTCCAGTTCGCTCATCGCCAACCCCTCCTCCCAGGGCCTGAGCCTGCGCGCGCTGGGTTCCACGGCAGCCAGCCGCACCCTGATCACCGAAGACGATGTCCCCATGAACGATCCGTTCGCCGGATGGATTCACTGGCAGGAAGAGCCGGAGCTCACCATCAACCGGATCGAGTTGGTGCGCGGCGGCGCCAGCGACCTCTACGGCTCGAGCGCCATTGGCGGCGTGGTGAACATCGTGCCCCTCCGCCCCACGAACGATCAAGCCGAATTGCGCAGCAGCTATGGCGCACAAGGCACCAGCGACGACAGCTTGCTGTTCCAAACCAAGCGCGGCCCCTGGGGTTTGCTGCTCTCCGGCGGTGCCATCCAGACCGACGGCTATATCCAGGAGGCGTCCTACCAGCGCGGTCCAGTGGACATTGCCAGCGACGTGCACAGCGAAAACGGGATGTTTCTCACCGAGCATGCCGTCGGCCCCTTGCGCATTTTTGCGCGCGGCACCGGGTACAACGACGCCCGCAACAACGGTACCCCGGACCAGACCAATGCCACCCGCTTGTGGCGCTACGCGACCGGCGGCGACTGGCAAGGGCCGCACAGTGGAACCTTGACGGTCCGCGCCTATGGCTCCGACGAACACTTCCGCCAGGTCTTCTCCAGCATCCTGAACACCAGTGCCAACTACCCCGGCTGCACCTATCGCTGCGGCGAAAGCCCGTCCCGCTTCTCGCATACCCCGGAAAATGAGTTGGGCGCGGTGGCCCACTGGACGGAGCCGCTTGGCGCCGGATTGGTCCTGGTTGTGGGCGCAGACACCCACGATCTCCGCATCTGGGATAACGAACAGACCTACGGCAAAACCGCTGCCCTCACCAACCTTCACGACCACCAGCGCGACTCAGCCGCGTACGCTGAAGCCATGTGGGTCCGCAATGGCTGGACCGCGACCGCTTCCGGCCGTTTCGATTGGTTCCAGAACTACGACGGCCAATCCCTTACCTTCAAGTCGACGGGCTGGACGCCGTCTGCCAGCCAGCCGCCCCAGTTCGATCAGCGCGTCTTCGACCCCCGCCTTGGACTCTCCCGCAAGCTGGGAGAGCATTTTGCAGTCTCCGCCACGGCCTTCCGCGCTTTCCGCGCCCCATCGCCCAACGAGCTCTACCGCTCCACGCAGGTCGGCAACCAGTTGACCACGCCGAACGGCAGCTTGCTCAGCGAACGCGCCACCGGCTGGGAAATCGGGCTCGCCAGCCAGTGGCATTGGGGAACCCTCCGCACCAGCTACTTCCTCACCGAAGTCAACCGGCCCATCGTCGCCGTCACCGTCAATCCCAAGTCGTCGCCTATCCTGCTGACCCGCGAGAACCTGGGCCAGATCGAAAGCAAGGGCATCTCACTGGACTACGAAGTGGCTCCGCTGCGCTGGCTGGCTGTGGACGGAGGCTACCAGTACGCGGACGCTACAGTGAGCAAAGGCTCCCAGGACCTGGGTAATTGGATCCCGCAAGTCGCGCGCAATTTGGCCTCGATGAACGTGCGCGCCTTCCGCCCCCGCTTTGGCACCGTCAACCTGCAAGGCCGTATCGGCGGTCGTCAATTTGACGACGATGCCAACGCCAACCTGCTGCATGGGTTCTTCCGCCTCGACGCCTTTGCTTCCCACGACTTTGGCAAGCACTTCCAGCTCTTTGGCGCTGGAGAAAACTTGTTCGACCGTCAGATCGAAGTCGGCAAAACCCCCACCACCACCCTCGGTTCACCGCGCGTGGGACGGCTGGGCCTCACCCTGCGCCTCAGTGGCGACTCCAAATAGCGCCCCTGCATTCTGGATGCCCCCTCGCAACACCGCTGTTCTTGACGGTACGGTCCTGTCTCTCAAGTTCTTTGCAAATCGGGAGAAGGAGCGGACGCAGATTCTTCGTTCTCCCATCCCCGAACTGAAAAACGCTCGGGGTCCCGTTCGCTCAGAATGACAGTCTCTTTTTTGTTGTGGACAAAAGGGTGGGAGACTGTGAACCCCGTCCTTAAGCCTTGAGCGGCCAGACGGCCTGGCCCCCGTGCAGGTGCGCGTAGTTCCCGATGTGTCCGGCGCGCGCCGCGGCCACGCCCGTCTCCACCGGTGCATTCGGCTCCTTTCGCGTCTTCACGCATTCGAAGAAATTCTCCATATGGGTGATGGTTCCATCGCGGAAGCTGTGCGCGGTGAGGATGGGATTCTGCGCGCTCTCCACGCCTTCGCGATACACGCTGAACCCACTGCGGTTTACCTTCAACGTCGCTTCCGTGCCGCGAAATTCCAACCCGCCGTCGTCGATCGATGAACTCATCATCCCTTCGTACACCACATCGAATCCCGGATAGCGGAAAGCCGCCTGCAGCGTGTCCGGGCAATCCCACTCCTCGAAGACATACTTGTCCGCAAGCACGTGCGCCTTCGTCGGCGTGTCGGACTTCATGGCCCAATGCACCACGTCGATCCAGTGGGTGAAGAGGTCGGTCATGCCGCCGCCGCCGAAGTTCCAATACCATCGCCACAGCCGGTACTTCTCTTCGCTGAAGGGCTGGTCGGGCGCCGAGCCCAGCCACATCTTCCAATCCAGCGCCTGCGTGTCGATGGGCTTTTGCGCGCCATGGCGACCATAGTTCTGCCACCAGTAGGTCCGCACCTGGGTGACACGGCCCAGCGTGCCGCCCTGCACAATTTCTACGGCATCGCGGAAGTGCGTCCAGCTCCGCTGCTGCATGCCGCACTGCAAAATCTGCTTGCCGGACCGCACCGCCCTGGTCAGCACGGCGCCCTCTTCGAGCGTGTGCGTCACCGGCTTCTCCAGGTACACATCCTTGCCGGCGGCCAACGCGTCGACTGCCATCTTGACATGCCAATGATCCGGCGAGGCGATGAGCACCGCGTCAATGTCCTTCTTCTCCAGAGTCTCGTGGTAGTCGAGGTGCGTCGTGGCCAGTCCGCCGGAGCGTTCCTTTACCGCGTCCCGGTGCGGTCCATACACGTCGCTCACCGCGGCAATCTGGAACCCACCAACTTTGTCGGCTGCGTCCAGCAACCCGTGCATGCGGCCGCCGGCGCCAATCACGCCGACGCGTAGCGTATCGTTGGCGCCGAGCGCCCGTGTGGATGCAAGTGCAGTCAGTCCGCTGGCAATCAAAAAGCTCCGGCGATTCAGCATAGTCGTCTCAGTGCTCCATTTTGTGGGGTGTGGATTGCACTGGAAGACTACTCGCATCCCCGTCTATCGGCAAAGGGGCTTTGGTGGAATCCCTAAATTACTGCTGGACGTACCTGTTTGTGGTTCTAAGAGCTATAGTGATCTTCGGATGTCCGTTCCCTCTGGCACGCTTCGAGTCTTCGCCTCCAAACCGTTCATGCGTTCTGCGCGGCGGTCGGCATCGGCGATGGCGAGCTGTGGCAGGCGGTGCATGAGGATTACGATGCGGATCTGGGCGCTTGGCTAATCGGCAGTGACGCATGAGTAAATGACGAGTTGGCTACGACGCACTCCGAACGCAATAGTTCCTAAGGCTAGTCAACGTTTGCAAACTCGTGGCTAGGTAGCTGGGCAGGCCGCTGCCGGGATGAGTTCCTGTTATACCCGCACCCGAACCGCAGCATAATCCACATTCGTCCGCAATCCCCGCCCGCTGAGCCAAGCTCCACGCCCGATAGAATCGTGAGATGGCCCTCCAGTTCAACCTGCTGCACACAACCGACGCCGGCGGCCGGCGCGCCCAGATGACTCTTCCCCACCAGGTGGTGGAGACTCCTGTGTTCATGCCGGTGGGCACCGCGGGCAGCGTGAAGGCCGTTGCGCAAGACGTGCTGGAGATGCTCGACGCACAGATCATCCTCGGCAACACCTACCATCTCTACTTGCGCCCCGGCCATGAGGTCATCCGCCGCCTGGGCGGACTGCATCGCTTCATCAGCTGGCCCCGGGCCATGCTCACCGACTCCGGCGGCTTCCAGGTTTTTTCCCTCGCCCAATTGCGCAAAGTCAGTGAAGAGGGGGTCCGCTTCCGCTCGCACCTGGATGGCAGCAGCCACTTCTTCACCCCCGAGCATTCCATGGATGTGCAGATCGCGCTGGGCGCGGACATCGCCATGGCCTTCGACGAGTGCACTGAATATCCCGCCGACCGCAACCGAGCCACGGAGAGCCTGCGTCTGACCATGGCTTGGGCACGGCGCTCGCTCGACCATTTCCTGGTTCATCGGCACGAGGTGCCGTGGCATGAAGAGAAAGCCGGCACCCAGTCCCTCTTTGGCATCGTGCAGGGCGGCATGTACCGCGACCTGCGCAAGGAGAGCGCCGAGCGTCTGGTGGAGATGGACTTCGACGGTTACGCCATCGGCGGCCTGAGTGTCGGCGAACCGCGCGATTTGACGATGGAGATGATTGCCGAAGTGCTCCCCTTTCTGCCTGCCGACAAGCCGCGCTACGTGATGGGCGTGGGCTATCCGGACGAGATTGAGCAATACGCCAGGATGGGCGTCGACATGATGGACTGCGTGCTGCCCACGCGCGCCGCCCGCCACGGGCTGCTCTTCACCAGCCAGGGTCGGCTCAACATCAAGGGCAAGCGCTACGCCGAAGACCAGGGCCCGCCCGACCCGAACTGCGATTGCATGGTGTGCCGCCGCTATTCACGCGCCTACCTCCGTCACCTGATGCAAGCCGGGGAACCGCTCTCCGGCACGCTCAACTCCATTCACAACCTGGCCTTCTATCTCGGGGTCATGAAACGCGTTCGCGCCAGCCTGGCCGCGGGCTAAAAGGCTTGGTGGCCCGCGTTCGAATCGGAAAGCCTCCAGCTCCTTTGCCACCCGGCAAATCACATCGGCCCAATCGCCTGAAGTCTGCTGGCGGAAGAGCCGTGCCGTGGGATACCAGGGCGTGGCGTTCATCTCCTGCATCCACCGCCAGTCTCCTAGTTGCGGTAGCAGGATCCACACAGGACGCTCCATTGCTCCAGCCAGGTGCGCGATGCACGTATCCGTGGTGATCACCAGGTCCAGCGTGGCCACCAGCGCGGCTGTCTCCGCCAGGTCCCGGTCGAGGCTGGACCCATCCCAAACGAAGACCTTACCCCTGGCGGCGGCAAGTTGCGCCGCCGCGGGTCCTTTCTGCAGCGAGACCCATGTGACGCCGGGAATGGGGAGCAACGGTAGCAATGTTTGGAAGGCTATTGAACGTTGCGCATCCGCTTTATAGCGGGGATTGCCTGCCCAGGCCAACCCCACGCGCAGCTCCGGGCGAGGTGGCCAGTCGCGAACCGGCTTGGCGCGGACTGCAGGAAATCTGTTCCATTTCTCGTGCGTCAGCCTCCGATCGGCACCCAAGTAGGCCCCCTGCCAGGGTACAGTGTCCACGGTGGTTTCGAACACGGCGGGGAGACTCATCAGAGGACATTGCAGATCGAGGCTGGGCGTCGCCGCTCCCTGAAGCACGGTCACTGCCGCGCCGGCTTGCACCACTCCCAGCGAGCGCAACAGCCGCTCGGCAGCATCTTGAACCTGCAATATGACCTGACCGCCGCGCGCCGCCACCAGGGTTGCGTAGCGGCAGAACTGGATCGTATCGCCTAACCCCTGTTCGGAGTAAAGCAGAATGCGCCTGCCGCGCAAGGGCTCGCCGCGCCATCGCGGCTGGCTGAATTCCCGCGGCTGGCGGTGCACTTCGCGAAACCGCCAGCGTGCCTCATAAGCTGGCCAGCCGCGTTCCCAATCTCCCAGCCGCAACTGGGTCAGCGCCAGATTGTACTGCGCACCTGCGTGTGCCGGTTCCAGAGCCACAGCCTTTTCATGTGCCCGCAAGGCCTCCTCCATCCGCCGCATATCCAACAGCGAGTTGCCGCGGTTGGAAGCAGCGGCACGATGTCCCAACTCTTCGGCTTGGGTGAACGCCGCAATCGCCTCGGCAAACCGCCGTTCCAGGTGCAGCAAAATGCCCAGCATGTTCCAGGCCTCGGCCTGACGTTCATCCCGCGCCAGCGCCCAATGCAGCCAGCGCCACGCGCCGGCCAAATCTTTCTCCGCCACGCAAAACTGGCACCAGGCGATGTGCGTTTCCACCTGTTCGGTATTCAACGCGAACGCCCGGCGCAGGTACCCTTCGGGCCGCCCGCTCCGCTTCCTGTCCCGTTCCAGGATGGCCAGGTTGATCCAGCCGGAGACCAGATCGGGGCGCAGCTCAACGGCGCGGCGCAAAGCCGCTTCGGCGTAGACTTCGCGCCCCTGCTCGCGCAGCAGACTTCCCAGGTTCATCCAGGCAGCGGCAAAGTCGGGCCGCTCCACAAGCGCCCGCCGGTAGCGCGTCTCCGCCTCTGTAACCCAGCCCAGACGCGCCAGCACAAAGCCGGCGGCAAACTCCGCTTCCGGCAAGCGGGGATGCAGGGCAAGCGTCTGCTCGTACCGTTCCAGCGCCTCCGCCAGACGCCCTGACACCGCCAACGCGTTGCCCATGCCGAGATGCGCGGCCACCAGCGACGGCCTGCGCTTGAGCGCCAGCTCGAAATCGACGATCGCGTCTTCCGGGCGCTCGCGCGCAAGTTTGAGTTCGCCTCGTCCCAGCCGCGCCAGCTCGTTGGTTCCGTCCAGACGAATCGCCTGCCCGTATGCGTGTTCCGCCTCGTCCACCCGGTTGTTTGCCTTGAGCGCCTGGCCCAAGGTCACCCAAGCCAGGCAAAGTCCCGGCGCCGCCGCCACGGCTGCCGACGCCATGCGCACGGCGGCCTCCGCCTGCCGGCTGGCCAGCGCCACGAGGCTCATGCCCAAGAGCGCTTGCGCATGGCGCGGATTCTGCGCTAGCTCGCGTTGGTACCCGAGGGCGAGCTCGCTCAGTCTTCCGGGAAAGCCCTGGACTGCGTCCCCCTGCATCGGGGGTACTGCGCTTCTCTGTGCAAGCTTGGTCGGCAACTTCGGCTGTTGAACGCGTTCCTGAATCGCCGCCATGACTGGACGCTAAGCCGGAACGTCGTAGCGCTCAATCAGAAATCCGCCACAGCGAGAAAATCGGCGTGGCACGGTTCCCGTTTTTGCCGGAGGTTTGTTTTTGGCACGGATGATCCGCCGCACTCTACACTGGCAAGAGCGGATGATCCGGAGGATATTTGCATGAGCGAGGCATCGGCCCAAGCTGCAATCCAGGAGCTGATTCATCCAGCGCGCGTTCCCCTGCGCGAGCGCGAGCAGGTGACACCGGAGCTGGTTCCGCTTTACGACAAGCTGCTCGTCGATCGGGGCTGTATTCCCAACATGTTCAAGGCGCTCGCCAATGTGCCCGCGCTCGCACTCGGCATTGCGGCACTGCTCAAACCGCTGATGGGTGATGGCGCTTTGCCTGCCTGGTACAAGGAACTGATCGCCACGCGCGTGGCCGCCCTCAACGATTGCGAGTATTGCATCAGCGCGCACCGCTATTCGGCCCTGCAGCGTGGGGCCACTCCGGAGCAGATTGCCAGTGTCGACGGCGACGCTGCCGCGAACCAGTTTGAGACCGGCCCCTTCACCGAAAAGGAAAAGGCTGGCTTCCGCTATGCCAGCCTTTTGCACGTCTCAGGCCACGCCATCGACGAAGCGGCTTTCTCTTCAGTCAGCGCGCACTTCCAGGCCGATGAGCTGATCGAGCTGACTGCTGTGGCCGCCGCCTTCGAGTTCTTTCCCCGCGTCAACTCCGCGTTGCACATCCCGGTGACGCCTCTGCCCAAGTGAAGCTTCGCTTGGCTCGACCGAGGGCCGCTCCGCTTTACTTGCCCAGTTGTTTCACAAAGAAGTCGGCCATCATGTGGTTGGCTTCCTGCGCTTCGGGAAGCATGGGGTCGTACCAAAACGCGTGCGAGAGTCCATCGAACACCACCAGCCGCGCATCCACGCCGGCATTCAAATAGGCACGGTGCAGGTTCACGGTTCCGCTCAGCAGCAAATCGCGTCCACTGGTGATGAAAAGCGTGGGGGGCAAGCCGTGCAGATCGGAGTAAATCGGCGAAAGTACGCCATCTTTGGGATCAGTGGCCGCCACGTATTCCGAGTCGTGAACGCCGGCCTGCGGCGGGTCGAGGTGCCCCGACAAGCCACGCAGCGCGTAGAGCGCCTGCGAATCCCCGGCGCGAGCAAAGTCGCCCATGCCGCTGAAGATGCCCATCGCGGCCGGCAGGGGCAGGCCCAGCTGCTTCAGCTTTGACGCGACTTCCGCGGTCAGGATCGCGCCCGCCGAGGTTCCGTAGATAACGATGTGGTTCGGCTTGTAGCTCTTGAGGAGCTCCTTGTAGACGGCCACAGAGTCATCCACCGCGGCAGGAAAGGGATGCTCGGGCGCCAGCCTGTAGAGCACCGCAACCACCTTCATTCCCGAGTAGCTGGCAATGGGGATGGACTCTGTGTAGGAGCCGGAGTCGGAGTTGAAGCCGCCACCATGCAGGTTCAACAGCACCTTGTCCTTGTTGGCTTCGGGAAGCCCTTCCGGAGTGACGATGTGCACCGGCACGCCGGCAATCGTCTCGTCCACAAGTTGATTGGGGCAGAGCCGGGTCCACGCGACGCGCGCCCGGGCCGTGTAGGCATCGGTCATCTTGCGCCGCTCGGCCAGCGACTCAGGCGGGCCTTGGTCGGGAATGGGATGACCCACAACCAGCTGCGCCTGCGGACTCAGGCTTTGCGGCACCGGCACCACACGTGTCACATGCGCCGTTCCTTGTTCATCGATATAGCTGGTGTCGCGGGTGGGGGCCTGGGCGGCGGTGGTGGGCTGCGCCGGCTGGGAGGATGCCGGCTGCTGCCCGACACTGGCGAATGGGACCGCAAAGACGAAGAGTGCGGCAGCGGGCCTGAACAGCCAGCGGCGCCAGCGCAATGGGTGCAACGAAGATCCAGGGTGCACGTCAAACCTCGCGTGGAAAATGATCGTTCCCGCCGCAATGAACCGGCGGACCCGTTCACGATATCAGACCCTGCGCGGCGATGACGCCATCTTCCAGACGTGGCCATTTTTCGCGGGGCGCGCAATCGCTAGCTTTGCATGCGGCCCATGACTTGGTGTTTGTCCGAAAAGCCAGCCGGCCGAAGAGGCATCGATAGCGCCCACCCGGCCGGCAATTCGATCCTCCCATCTGTCAAGGCAAGATGAGCAAATCCGAATCCAGCAGCTCTTCGGTGAGTTTGTCCAGAGCCTGGGGAAACCTTGAACCGAGAGTCCGAGGGCTCATCCCGATCAGCATGGCCGCTTCCGCCTGTGTGTACTCCTGGATCACCACGCGGCACAGGATCTCCCGATCCAGCGACGCAAGCTTGCCCAGGCATCGTTCCATATCGAGCACAAAGACCACCGCATCCTCGAAGGTCTTGACGGGGCGGCTGGACACCCAGCCGCGCCCGATCGACTCGCCCAGGATGGACGGCGCCCGCCCCACCTGCATGGAAGCATAGAGGTAGCGGCGCAGCATTCTCTCCGTATGCCTGCGGTAGAAGGCGAGACTGACGCCGGGTTCGCCGGCCGGAGCCTTCCCCTTGATCGCAACTACGGGGACGGCCCCAACCGTTTGCTGCGAATGCAGCCTGCCCGCTTGCCGATTCTCGGGAGGCGGTGTGGATGCCCAAAGCTCAGCGACCTGGAAGGCTGCGCTCATCGCGTGCCCCCTGGCTGGGCCGCTGCCGCCCAAACCTGGGTCAGCACCTTGCGGCATGGACGGCCCCGGCGCTTGCGCGTTTCCGGCGTTGGGAAATCTTTCAGTTTTGCTTCGCAGCGGAAACAGTAGACGGTTCCCTGCGCCTGTGCCCGATACCAAAGGCAACCGCAGCCTTCGCACACCTTCAGTTGCACGCGTATTTCCATGACGATTCTCCGTGTTCGAGCTTGTACCCGACGGACTGGGGTCGTCATTTGCTCCGCGGGGTGAGGAGAACCGGGCTCGCCAACTCAGGATCGTGTGCCCTGACGGGGGATTGCTGCCTGTGCTCTCGCGCCTGTTGTCATAGCCATAGCGCGCAGATACCGGGAATTCTTGACTGCCTTGAATCGATCGCCGTTCCCACCGAGCGAGAGTGGCTGAGCGTTCGCAGAACGTTTGCGATCCTTCCACCGAAGCGCGTTTGCGCCGATGGTTCACTTTGTCTTGGAGCCGCAAAGATTCGCACAGGCCAGTGCAAGATTAGGTAAAGCAAATGTAGGATTTGCTTTCTCTTGCGTCAATTCTCCCAGATCATTTTCTGGCCGCGTGCTTTCTCCTCCAAGGCGAGGCACAGAGAATACGGGCGAATTCGCCCGGTTAGCTTTTCCGGAGGAAAACAGCGATCCCCCCTTCCCCTGACTCGTGGCGGATTTTCCACCGATGAATTTCAAAGCAATGCACGACCAACTTCGCCGGGAGCTGTTGCGCAGGATCGAGCGGGGCACGCTCAGTGCTTCCCTCCTGTCCCGTCAAACAGGCTTTGGCCTTTCGCATATTTCCAACTATCTGCATGGTCGGGGTCAGCTCTCGATGGACGCCGTCGACCGGGTCCTGGCAGCCCTACATCTCAGCGTGTCCGACCTTCTCACAATGTCGCAACCGCGCAGCAGATTAGACGACGGCTACGGTGGCTCCGTACCCCTCGTCTCCCACCACGCCGCCCTGTTCGAGCCCTACATTCGGGTCGTTCCGGGGCAGGAACTGCTGCATGTACCCAACAGGTTTCTGGAAGGTCTCCGCGCTCACGCGCCCAGCCCGCGCCGCGCGTGGGAACGGTTTGTCGCCGTCCGGATCTCACCGGCCGACGCCCTGCCGATGGAGCCGCTGGTGTATCCCCACGCTATCGCGCTTATTGACCGCCATTACAATTCGCTCGTTCCCTATCGCCCCGACCGGCGTAATTTCTATGCGCTGAGGAATGGCGTAGGTCTGCAACTGCGCTATATCGACTTCATCGACCACCGGTTGGTGCTTCGTCCGCACAGCCTTGCCTTCCCCATCGGCCTTCTCGATGTCGATCCCGGCGAGTCTCCGGGGGATCTCATCGGGGGTCGCGTCGCTGTGGTCTGGAACGAGACATAGCGAACCGATAACCAGAGGCTGGGCATGCACCTCCCGTGGACAAGCCTCCGAGGGCTGCGCCGCAAACAGCTTTATTGGATTTGCTGCATGAAGAGCGGCGGTTCGTCGCCGCTTGGGCCCCAACTCGCGGGCACCGGGATATTCAACAGCCGCAGATACACGCTCAATTGGCCGCGATGCTGATACCAGTGGCTGAACATCACGTCGCGCAGAAACTCCATGCGCATTTGCGCAATCAATACCCTTTCACCCGCGATCAGGCGCCACTCCTGTTTCATCGCCTCGTCATCGAATTGCTTCAGCGTCTCGCGGACAATGCGGATGCTTTCTTCAAGCTTGTCGAGCACTTCCTGCGAGCTCGCCGGCTCAGGGAAAACGAACTGGGACGGAGCTTGCGCGGGGTTGCCGATCACGAGGCGCACGACTCCGCCCGGGACTGAGGCAAGATGATAAGCCAGTTGCCCGGCGGTCATCGATCTTTCATGGGGCTTCCAGGTCAGCTTGTCTTCCGGCAGACGCTCCAAGAATCTGCGGGTGATGGGGACCTGGGTTTCAAACTCGGCAAGGAAGCTTTCGGCAATGGATGCTGTGGCGATGGATGTTGCAGTCGACATGGGGTCTCCGTTCGTGATTCGGTTGCTAGTGGTTATCGAGAGGCCTGAGCTCGCTCAGCGCGCTGGCGCACTTGTTCGTTCATGTGGCCCCAACCCCCGGTGACGCCCTGGCGATGGGCATCTTCCACCGGTCCGAAGGCCTCGTGGCGGAATTTGATGGTGGTCACGCCGTCGGCTTCGCTGAGCCGGTACTGCACGTTATTCGCAACGGGGCGGGACATGAACAGCGGGCCGGCAAACTCTAGCAGAACGGGACGCTTGATGGCCTGCACATGCGCCCAGAAGTGACCGTTGTTCTCGCCCAGGTCGCGATACCATCGCCCGCCCGGCCAGGGCTCCAGCTTCATCGGCATGGCTTTGCCATCGGGTGTTTCGTTCTCGACGAGTTGCTCAAGCAACGCCTCAAACGTGGCCTCGATGGAGGCTTGCACGCGAATTTCCTGGGCCACGGTGAAGGTCAGGTTTTCAACTTCAGACAAGACGGGTGTCATCGATCCTCCTTTGGGGATGGTTTTGTTGCTGTTTTCGTTTTCGCCTCGGCGCGCTCCTTGATGCGAGTGAGCTGATGCGTCCAGTAGCGCTCGAATGCCTTTGCCCAATCGTGAACCGGCTGGATGGCATGGGCATTGGTGCGGTAGAGTTTGTGGCGGCCGTTGCGGCGCACATGCACCAGACCGGTATCCCGCAGGACACGGAGGTGCTTGGAGACGGACGGCTGATCCACGCGGAGTGCCGCGACGATGTCGCCGACGGGAAGCTCCTTCACCACCAGCAGGGTGAGGATCTCGCGGCGGCGAGGTTCGGCGATGGCGTTGAAGACATCGGAGGTGGTGGCGGCCCGAGCCATGAAAAGAACAATATATTCCCATATAGGAATCTGTCAAGATGAGATTTGACTCATTTTGAAAAATCGCAAGAAAGTCATCCCTGCGGATGCCGGCGGGCGCGCGAATCCGGATCTGGGCGTGTGAAGTACATTCAGAGCTTGGATTGTTGCGGAGTTTCATCCGCTTGCAGTTAGGAACCTTCATGAAGATCGGATTTTTGGGTCTGGGGACAATGGGTACGCCGATGGCACTGCGCTTGGCTGCCGCTGGACACGAGTTGTCGGTTTGGAACCGGACTGAAGGGCGCACCAAACCCCTGCTCCGCGAAGGCGCCATTGCGGCGGGAACTCCGGCGGAAGCCGAACTCGGCGCCGATGCGGTCGTCAGCATGCTTCTGGACGACGCGGCCTACGAAGAAGTGTTCTTCGGGATTCACCGCTTGATCGATGCGCTCTCGCCCGGCGTCCTTCACATCGCGTGCGGAACCGTCAGCGTAGCGTTCAGCGAGCGGCTGGCCGTGGAGCACGCCCGCCGGGCCATCGATTTTGTGGGCGCGCCGGTCTTTGGCTTGCCGAGCGACGCCGTGGAAGGGTGGCTCTGGGTTGTGGCCGGCGGGGTGGAGCAAGCTATCGACCGTGCACGGCCGCTTCTTGCGGCGTTTGCGCGGGGAGTTACCATAGCCGGTCATGAACCAAGTCAGGCTTTCGCGGTCAAACTCGCGGGAAGTTTCGTGCCGCCGCGATTTCTGATTCCAGTCGAGGGTGCCCCCGGTCCCTAGCGTTTGGGGACCGGGGAGGCTGAACGCCCAGCTTGGGCGTCGTTCATCCACTCGGGTAACTGCCAGCCTCTTTGACGCGCGGTCCAGTCCGACTCGATCTCTACGGTTCCGCGCTGCCCGGTCTTGTAGTGGCGAAAACACGACCATTGCCAATCTTCCGGATTCGCCGCCAGGCCGCGCCTCACCGGATTGCGGTGGATGTAGCGCAGCTTCTCCACGCGCTTCTTCTCGGTGTGCACGTTGAAATCGTAGTAGTGCGCCTGCCAGAAGGGCCTTTCATGGCTGCGGAGTGAAACGGAGAGTTTGAGAGCCTGAATTGCCTTGGAGAGAAGGACCCGCCTGGGTTCGCTGACCAACAGATGCACGTGCTCCGGCATGACAACGTACCCGGCAACCACAAACAGATAGCGCAGGCGAACCCGTTCCAAGGCATCTTCAAAAAGCTCCATCGCCGCCACTGTGGATCGATAGGGACGACGCTGAAAACAACTGAAGGTGAGGAAGTGAAACTGCCCGGTCTGCTGATACCGGATGCGCTCGCCTTTCATGTCGACCGCAATGATATGCCGATCCGGAGTGGATTGAAGTGATCGAGGTGACCTTCCTCCCCGGTCCCCAAAAGCTAGGGACCGGGGGCACCCACACTTTGGTCTGAAAAACTCTTTGAGACCGGGCCACCCGCCAACTCCCGCAGGAGCGCAGCGGTTGAGACTTGTTCGACGGTAAAGATTGAAATGTCTTATAATTTAGTTGGAATTTTCCTACCTGGAGTTGTGATATGCGAACAACAGCCGTCATCAGTTCGAAGGGGCAAATTGTTATTCCAGCCAGTTTGCGCAAGAGATACAGCTTGAACGAGGGGACGACCGTGCTCTTTCAGGAGGAGCGCGGACGACTGGTTCTTGAACCGAGCAATTACGATGCCATCTTCTCGCTGCAGGGAAGCTTGCGGGAGTTTCCTCTTGAGGCCAGCCTCGATGAGGAGCGCAAAGCGGCACGCAAGCGTGAGGACGCGCGGTGAAGGAGTACGTCCTCGACGCGAATGCGGTGATTCGCTACTTTGGCGTGGGAGACGGCCAAGGCGGAGAGAAGGTGCGCGGCCTGTTTGAGCAGGCGAAGCGCGGCGAGGCGAGGCTTTCCATGTCTGTGATCAACATGGGCGAGGTGCTTTACATTCTGCTCAAGCATCTGGATGAACAGCGTGCCTTGCACTACATCCAAGTGCTGCAGCATGCGGTGACGATGGTTGAGGCTGACGCGCGGAGAGCGATCGAGGCTGCGCAGTTGAAGCACCAATACAAGCTTGGCTACGCGGACAGTTTCGCCGCTTCGCTGGCGCTCGCAACCAAGGCTGCCCTGGTCTCCGCCGATCCTGAGTTTGAAAAGGTCGGCAAGCCTCTCAAGTGGATGAGGCTACCGCAATTGGCCGCAAAGAGACGCTAGGCTCGCGCTCTCCCAGGTGCCCAGGAACGAGTCACCTGGCTCACCTGCCTGCCATCATCCTTCAGTCTTCGAAGCTCGCTTCCGCTTGACGCAAGACCGCAGAACCTTGCCGCATCTCTAATTTCAGCTTGTTCATGTCAGGTTGGATCGAGAACGGGTGGGATTGGTCGTACCAATGCCACTGAAGCCAGAGCGAGACGCCAGCTTCCGTCTTCTCCCAAACACGCGTTTGGGAAGGCTTGCCATCTCCTTGTTCTTTCAAGCCGAGGAGTTCAGCGGCTCCTTGTGCTGGAGTAACAGAGCGTTGCTCGGCGGCTGTCTTCAGCGCTTGGGCAATAGCTTGAAAGACAACATCAAATTCGCGCAGCAGCTCAGGCCGAGGTTCTTCGATTGTCATAGTGAGCCATGTTATCAAAGTGACATAACCAAGATAGCCCAAACCACGAGTCTGAACCCTGAACACGATCACTCTTCGTGCGTAGTGTCCTGGTTATCAAACCGCGTGTACTTGGACACAAAGTTCAAATACACCGTGTCCGTCGGACCGTTGCGCTGCTTGGCGATGATGATCTCGGACTTGGCGCGGTCGGCTTCGGACATCTCTTCGGTGCGGTTGTAATAGGCTTCGCGGTGGATGAAGGCCACCACGTCGGCGTCCTGTTCGATGGAGCCCGATTCGCGCAGATCGCTCAGCATGGGGCGCTTGTCGTCGCCGCGGCGCTCGCTGGCACGGGAGAGCTGCGAAAGCGCCACCACCGGCACGTGCAGCTCCTTGGCCAGCGCCTTGAGTCCGCGGGAGATAGCGGAGACCTCCTGGGTACGGTTCTCGTAGTTCTTTTTGCCCGAGGAGGGAACGGTGGCCGACATGAGTTGCAGGTAATCCACCATGATGAGGTCCAGGCCGCCCTGGGTCTGCTTGAGACGGCGGGCTTTGGCGCGCATCTCGGCCAGCGAGATGCCGGCGGTGTCGTCGATGAACAGGCGCGACTCGACGAGCTGGCCGAGGGCATTCTGCAGCTTGACCTGGTCTTCGCGGCCCAGGAAGCCGGTTTGCAGCTTGCGCTGGTCCACCCAGGCTTGCGAGGCCAACATGCGGCGCAGCAGCGACTCCTTGCTCATTTCCAGGCTGAAGACGGCCACAATGGCGTTGTGGTTGACGGCTGCGTTCTGGGCGATGTTGATGGCGAAGGCCGTTTTGCCCATGGAGGGCCGAGCGGCAATGATGATGAGCTCGTCCTTTTGCAGGCCGCTGGTCATGCGGTCGAGGTCGGTGAAGTCGGTGGCCAGGCCGGTGACCTCGCGGCTCTGCTTGTAGAGGTTGTCGATGCTGCCAAAGGAGTTCTGGACGATCTGGTCGAGGGACTGGAAGCCGCCGCTGATGCTTTTCTGGGTGACCTCCAGCAGCTTGCCCTCGGTTTCGTCGAGCACCCCGATGGCCGACTCGCTCTGGTCGGCGGCGCGGGCGATGGCCATGGAGCAGATGCCCATCAGCTTGCGCAGCAAGCTCTTGTCCTTCACGATGCGGATGTATTCCTCGATGACCGGGCGGCGCGGCAGGCCCTCCGTCAGCGACGCCAGATACGCGACACCGCCGACCGACTCGATCTCCTTAAAGCGCGACAGCTCGTGCGACAGCGTGACAATGTCCACGGCCCGCTGCTCGTCCATCAACTGGCTCATGCGCAGGAAGATGCGGCGATGCGAATCGAGGGAGAAATCATCGTCTTGCAGCTTCTCCGCGGCTTCCGAGTGCGCTGAGTTATCCAGCAGAATGGCGCCGAGAATGGTCTTCTCGGCCTCAACATTCGCGGGCAAGCCGGTGTCCAAAGTCAGATCGGGAATCGTGGCCATAGAAGAAGAGTTTAGGTCCGAGGGCGCTTGTGCAGAAGGCAGGCGTTTTTGGAAATCTGGAAAAGGCGTCAGGATCGACAAGGGCGCCCCGGAAACTCCTTTGCGATCAACGCCAGGTCTTGAAGGGGAAGCGCAAGAAGCAAAGGTCTAAGACCCGGGCCGGCATTGCCTTTCTTCCGGCAGGTCTTGCGAAGGCTCGCATCGGGCACAACTTGTACCCGCAGGCCTCAGCGCGTTTGCGTCTGGCGCAGAACCAGCACCAAGCCCAGCGACGTGAGCACGCTGGCCAGCGCAAACAGGAACACGCTGCGATAACCCCATGCTCCAATCACCCCCCCGGCGATGGGACCGACCAGAAAGAAGGACACGTCCGCGAAACCTGTGTACACACCCAGAGCGGTCCCGCGGTTAAGCAGCGGAACACTTTTTACGGCTTCGACGCCGAGAGCAGGAAACACCAGCGAATAGCCGAAGCCGGTCAACGCCGCACCCGCCGAAGCCATCCACGGCGACGCAGCGCTCCACAGCAGCAGCACGCCCAGGGACTCGACCGCGAGGCATAGCAGGGTCACCGGGAATCCGCCGAAGCGATCGATGGCGTGGATAAAGAGGAGGCGCGCCGTAATAAATGCCAGGCCGAAGGCGGTCAGGCAGAGGGCTGAGCCATGCGGGTTCCAATGCCTGCTGATGTAGTAGAGCGTTACGAAAGTAGCCAGGACGCTGTAGCCAATTCCGCCCAAGGCGAGAGCCATGCCGTGCGGGGCAATCCTCCCCAGCACAAGGCGAAACGGTAGATGTTCTCCTGGGGCGACGTGCGTGGCTGTTTTGCGGAGGGCGAGGGCAAAGCTGGAGGCGCACACCAGCGTGGTCAGCAGACCCAGCGCGCTAAGCCCCCAGCGCTGGTCCAGGACCACGCCGAGCGGCGCGCCCAGGGCCAGGCCACCATAGGTGGCAATCCCGTTATAGGAGATTACGCGAGCCGTGTTCTCGGCGCCCGCATGGGTGATGCCCCACAGGGTAGCTCCCGTGGAACCCAGGCTCTCCCCAACGCCCAGCGCCAGCCGGCTGGCAATCAATGCGGAAAAGGTGAGCCAGGAACTGAAGTGCAGAGCGACGGCGGTCAGCAGCAGCAAACCGCTCAATGTGCAAGCCGCCATGCCCCACAGCACGGAGATCTTGGCGCCCGCATGGTCGGAGATGCGCCCCGCCCAGGGCCGGCTCAAGAAGGTTGCTACATATTGGATGCTGATGACCAAACCGGCCAGTGCCGCGTGCATGCCCATGTGCAAGTGCACAAATGTGGGGAGGACCGCCAGCGGCAGACCGATGGACAGGTAGCAAACGAATGTGAAATACACGTAGCCGAAGATGGAGCGGCCCGTGGCACGGGAAGCGAGGGCGGACGCGGGGGAAACGCTGGAGAGGAAAGGAGACGGCATGCGATTGGGGGCGCCCGCTGCTCGGAATACGCTCCCTCAAGTATAGCGAGAGTGCAATCCTGGCCGTCCCATGCTTCGTTTTCGGCAACAGCAGGGGAAACGAGCGGGCAAGGTTGAGTCCGTCCTCGTGTCGTTTCCGGGTTCAAACTTTGCGGCAATCCGCTTCCCGGAATCGCCGCGCCCCAGCCTTGAATCGCGTCCCAGACGAATCGAACGAATGCTATACTCAGGGTGCGTCCGTCTGCTCGCAGCGACACCGGAAGACCCCGGTGGCGGGAAACGGCGACTTTTGGAGGAGCATCATCGCACTCGACAAACGTTCAGCAAAGTCTTTCATCCGCATCAACGATCGAATCCGCGCGCGTGAAATCCGCGTAATCGATGAAAATGGCGAGCAGATGGGCATCCTGCCACCCTTTGAAGCACTGAGGATCGCCCGCGAGCGTGGGTTGGACCTGGTGGAAGTCTCGCCGAATGCTGTCCCTCCCGTCTGCCGCATCCAGGACTACGGCCGCTTCCTCTACGAGAAAGAAAAGAGCGAACGCGCTGCCCGCAAAAAGCAGAAGGTGATCGTGGTCAAGGAGGTCAAGTTCTCTGTGACCGTGGACGAACACGACTACCAGACCAAGAAGAACCAGGCCGTCCGCTTCCTCACCGAAGGCGACAAGGTGAAGGCCAGCCTCCGCTTCCGTGGCCGCCAGATGGCCCACCGCGAGCTCGGCTATGCCATCATCAACCGGCTGATCCAGGACATTGGCGAAGCCGGCATCGTGGAGTTCATGCCGCGCATGGAAGGCACCATCCTGCATGCCATTCTCGCTCCCTCGAAGAAGCAGGAAGCGCCCAAGCCCAAGCCGGCAGAAACGCCCCGGCCCGCCGCGACGCCCGCAGTGCAAGTGCAGTAGCCGCGCTGTTTCAGGAACCTCCCAAGGCCGCTCATTGAGCGGCCTTCCCACTTTCGCGAAGGCCGCCCCCAGAGGACCACATCCCATTGTGCTCCGATTGCCGGCTTTCCAAACAGAAGAACGTTGGGTCGGCGCGCCTTCCGTCGATTGCACTTCGCGTATCCTGTCCCTTGGAGCTCCTCCTCTCAACCGAACGCACTTCCCCCAGGCCCTTGGCTGCGGTTGCCGTCACGCTTGCCGGGGTCTGCGCGTTTCTGCAGCTTTACTGTACACAGCCCCTGCTCCCGCTTCTGACCCACCTCTTCCATGCCTCGAAGACGAGCGTCGGGTTGACGGTTTCGGCGGCTACTTTGGGCGTGGCGCTCTCCGCGCCGGTCTTCGGAGCTCTCACCGAGCGGCTGCCGCGCAAGCGCGTCATCGTCGCCTCGCTGGTGGGCATCGCCATCCCCACGCTGCTGGCCGCGACCTCGACTTCACTGGGCCAACTCATTTTCTGGAGATTTCTGCAGGGCATCCTCGTGCCCGGCATTGTGGCCGTGTTGGTCACGTACATCGGAGAAGAATGGCCTCCCGATCGGGTCGCGCTGATCATGAGCTTCTATGTCAGTGGAACGGCACTCGGCGGCTTTACCGGCCGCGTGGGTACGGGACTGTTGACGGACTGGTTCAACTGGCGGGTCGCCTTCGTGGCTCTCGGTGTGGCATCGCTCGCCGGCGCCCTGTCTGTCGCGCTCTGGCTGCCCAAGGGCCGGCCTCGGCCGATCATCCACGCTGGCGCATCACTGGCCGCCTCGTTCCTTGACAACGTGCAAACCCTCTTCCGCAGCCGTCGCCTCGTGGCCACGCTTGCCGTCGGATTCAATGTGCTTTTCTCGCTCGTCGGCGTCTTCACCTGGATTACCTTCCACCTCAGTGCTCCGCCCTTTTCGCTTTCGACCACCGCTCTGAGCTCATTGTTTTTCGTGTACCTGGTGGGCCTTGTCGTCACGCCAGCAGCAGGATTTCTCATCACCCGCGTGGGCTTGCGCGCGGGCATTGCTGGAGCCATCGGCTGCTCGATGGCCGGCGTTCTCCTCACTCTGGCTTCATCACTTCCCGTCGTCATCGTTGGCCTGACTCTGCTTTCGTCCGGCGTGTTCGTGGCCCAGACCGCCTCGCAAAGCCACCTGCGCGTTGCCGCCCCGCCCGGCCTCCGCGTGACAGCGGCAGGGCTGTACATGACCTGCTACTACCTTGGCGGAACGGCTGCCGGCGTGGTTCCGGGAGCCTTTTGGTCCCTGGGGAAATGGCCCGCTTGCGTCGGGTTCATTGTGGGCATGCAGGCCATTGCGCTGTCGATTGCACTGCTCGGCTGGAGAAGTCCGGCCAAATTGCTCCTTCTGCCGGAAGAATCCCTGAACCCCAATCCAACGGAAGCGAATCTATAGGAAGGTACGCAAAACCGCGATCGAGTCCCAAATGTATTTGCGCCGTTCTTCCCCGCATGGACGGGCGCTCAGTCAAGCCTTTTCCGGCCCATTTGCATCAAGAACCCGCAGGGGAGAAGACTTTGTCCGCAGCCAGTTCCGCTTTGCCGGCCACGACCGGCACAACCGTCACCAACCCGGACGCCCAGGCCCACGCGCAATGGAAGCCGCGCGTCAATCCCTGGCTCATTGCCATGACCGTCGCCCTGGCCGCTTTTATGGAAGTGCTGGACACCTCCATCGCCAATGTGGCGCTGCCCCATATAGCCGGCTCGTTGGGCGCCAGCACCGATGAGGGGACATGGGTGCTGACCAGCTATCTTGTGGCCAATGCCATCGTGCTGCCGTTGGGGGGCTGGGCATCCAACGTGCTTGGCCGCCGCAATTTCTTTGTCATGTGCATCGTGATCTTCACGGTGTCGAGCTTTCTCTGCGGCGCGGCCCCATCCCTCCCCGTTCTTCTCATCTGCCGCATTCTTCAAGGCGCCGGCGGGGGCGGTATGCAGCCAATGGCCCAGGCCATCATGGCCGACTCCTTTGAACCGCAGAAGCGTGGGCAAGCGTTCGCCCTTTACGGCCTGGTGGCCGTGCTTGCCCCCTCGATCGGCCCGACTTTGGGCGGCTGGATCACCGACAACTTCTCCTGGCGCTGGATCTTCTTCATCAACATTCCGGTTGGCATCGTGGCCTTCATTCTTGTGACCCGCCTCGTCGAAGATCCGCCGTGGATCAAGCCCGATCGGTCACTGCTGCGGCGCATGGACTACCTCGGCCTCAGCTTCCTCACCATCGCCATGGGCGGCCTACAGATCATGCTCGACAAGGGCGAGGAAAACGACTGGTTTTCCTCTCCCTTTATCTGCACATTCGCGTTCCTCTTCGTCTTCGGCATGGCCGGCCTGTTCTATTGGGAATGGAACCACAAGACGCCGCTCATCAACATCAAGCTCTTCAAATACAAGAACTTCGCCATCTGCTGCCTGCTCATGATGCTGGTCGGCGGTGTACTCAACTCCAGCACCGTTCTGCAGCCGCAGTTCATGCAGCAACTTCTTGGCTGGACGGCCACCACTTCGGGCATGGCGCTGACCGCGGGCGGCATCACCCTGGTTCTGGTCATGCCGCTAGCTGGATTTTTGACAGGGAAAGTCGCAGCCCGCTGGCTGGCCGTCATCGGATTCACGATGTTCATCTTCACCTACCGCTACGCCGCAAACGTCACGACGTTGAATATGACCTTTGCGGCCTCCTCCTGGCTGCGTGTCATCCAGATGGTTCCGCTTCCTTTCTGCTTCATCTCGCTGACCAACGCCGCGTACGTCGGCATGCCCAAGGAGCAGAGCAACCAAGTCTCCGGCCTGATCAACTTTGCTCGCAACATTGGCGGCAGCATCCTCATTGCCGTGACCAATGCGCAGGTGACGAGCCGCGCCATGTGGCACCAGCAGCACCTGCAGAGCAACATGACCTCGGCTTCGATTCCTTTCCAACAGCAAATCCAAGGTCTAACCGGTTTCTTCGGGAGCAGCTTCGGCGGACCCAACGGTGGCGGCATGGCGATGGCCAGTATTTATAACCAGCTCAATCTCCAGGCCCAGGCGCAGGGCTACCAGGACGTTTACATGGAGCTCTCCTGGATGTCGCTTATCCTCGTGGTGCTCGCCTTCCTACTGAGCGCAAACAAGCCCGGTGCAGGCGCCCCCGAGGGAGCGGGCGTCCATTGAGGCAAGGCTTCGTCGCTTCGGCGCGGCCCTGATGGAGCCGTTACTCGCTGCGGCGGCGGCTGCCGCCAAAGTGGGATCGTCGGGCCCGGAGCCGAAGCCTAGACTGGGGACGTACACTGGAATTCAGCCTTTCAATTCTCCCGTACGTTGCCTATGGCAGGATCGCCCCGCCAAACCGCGCCGTCACGCCCCGAGTCCTCGGACGGCCGCGCCCCTTCGCTTCCCGAGATCATCTCCGCGCTCTCGTTTGCCCTGGACCTGACCGAGGGAGCGGTTCCCGGCCATGCGCTGCGTTGTTGCCTGTTGGGGATGCGCCTGGGCAAGCAAATAGGTCTGCCCGACGCCGAACTGGCCGACCTTTACCATGCGCTTCTGCTCAAGGATGTCGGCTGCAGCAGCAACGCGGCCCGCATGTGCCAGATCATCGGCGGCGGCGACGACCGGGCCGTTAAGTCCGGCGTCAAGCTGGAAGATTGGACCAAGCCCCACAAGCCAAGCCCGTCCGCCTTGCGGCTGCTGTACAACAGCGTTCTGCCCCACCAAGGTCCCCTGCGCAAGGTGGGCCACATGGTCAAGATCGCTCTCGCGCAACATCGCAACAACGGAGAGATGATCCAGTTGCGCTGCGATCGCGGGGCCAGCATCGTGCGCAAAATCGGCATGAGTGAACAAACCGCCCTGGCCGTTCGCGCCCTGGACGAACACTGGGATGGCAGCGGCTACCCGGACCAACTTAAAGGCAAAGCCATTCCGCGTCTGGCGCGCATCATGGCCATTGCCCAGCATCTGGACGTGTTCGCGCACGAGCAAGGTACCGGGCGCGCCATGCTGGTGCTGGTGGAGCGTGCCGGCCGCTGGTTCGATCCGGAGATGGTGCGGGCTGCCGCCTCGCTGCATCGCATTGGTGGACTTTGGGAGCACTGCCTTCCCGAGGACCAGCCCGGCCCCACTTATCGAGACAGCGCGGTGCAATCGGCCGTCATCGACCTTGCGCCCGCGCAAACGGCACAGATGAGCGCGTCGCACATTGACCTCGTCTGCGAAGCGTTTGCCGAAGTGGTGGACGCCAAGTCGCACTTCACCTTTCGCCATTCGGTGGGCGTCACGGAAGTGGCTTCCGCGCTTGGCAACGCCATGGGTCTGAAGGCGGAGCGCCGGCAACTCCTGCGTCGCGCCGCCCTGCTGCACGACCTGGGTAAATTGCGCGTCCCCAACGCCATCCTGGACAAGCCCGGCAAGCTGGACGAAGCTGAATGGACGGTGATGCGCGAGCACCCCGTGCTGACCGGCGCCATCCTGCGCCGTGTCAGGCAATTCCACGAGCTGGCTCCGATTGCCGAAGCGCACCACGAGAGGCAGGATGGCTCCGGCTATCCCTACGGTCTCAGCGCCGCGCAGCTTTCGCCGGAAGCCCGCATTCTGACTGTGGCGGATGTGTATGGCGCCCTCACCGAGGACCGTCCCTACCGGGCCGGCATGAGCCACGAGCAGGCGATCGCCATCATGCTGCGGGACGCCGGATCCAAGCTGGATGCGGACTGCTGCGCCGCGCTCTCCTGCATGGCGGATACTGCTCGACCCTCGGCAGCGGGTGCCGCAGCCCCAAACGCCCTGCCTCCGGCCCCGTACACCAAGCTCTCTCCGGCTTAACCTTTGGCGAGCATCGCCTTGATGCCGCGCAGGGCCTGCCGGGTGCGCTCCTCGTTCTCGATCAGCGAAAACCGCACGTGTCCATCGCCATAATCGCCGAAGCCGATGCCTGGCGAGACCGCGGTCTTGGCTTCGGTCAGCAGCAGCTTGGAAAACTCCAGCGAACCCAGCTTGCGGTACTGTTCAGGAATCTGCGCCCACACAAACATGGTGGCTTTGGGGAGCGCCACCGGCCAGCCCAGCTTGTTCAGGCCCTCTACCAGAACATTGCGGCGGCTGCGATAGTTCTCGCAGATCTCCGCGACGCACTCCTGCGGTCCCTCCAATGCCTGGATCGAAGCCACCTGAAGAGGCGTGAACGTTCCGTAGTCGAAGTAGCTCTTCAGCCGCGCCAGCGCCGACACCAGAACCGGGTTGCCGACCATGAAGCCCACCCGCCATCCGGGCATGTTGTAGCTCTTGGAGAGGGTGAAGAACTCGACCGCCACGTCCTTGGCGCCGGGAACCTCCAGCACGCTGGGCGGCTTGTAGCCGTCAAACGCAATGTCCGCGTAGGCGAGGTCCTGAATCAGGTGAAAACCGTACTCGCGCGCCAACTCCACCAGCCGCGCCAGGAAGGGAAGCTCGACGCACTCCGTGGTGGGATTCGAGGGGAAGTTGACGATCAGCGCCTTGGGCCGCGGGACCATGCGCGGGATCAGCGCTTCCAACTCGGCGAGGAATTGCTCCCGATCGTGCACTGGAACGCTCACCACGTGTGCCCCGGCAATCACTGGCCCGTAGATGTGGATGGGGTAGCTGGGATTCGGCACCAACACCGTGTCGCGTGAATCCAAAATCGCAAGGCACAGGTGGGCAATGCCTTCCTTCGAACCGATCGTGACAATCGCCTCGGTGTCCGGATCCAGGTCCACGTTGTAGCGCGTCTTGTACCAGGTGCAGATCGCCTTGCGCAGCCGTGGAACGCCGCGCGAAACCGAATAGCGATGTGTGGCGGGCTTCAGCGCCGCTTCGATCATCTTGTCGACGATGTGCTTGGGGGTCGCGCCATCGGGATTGCCCATCCCGAAATCGATAATGTCTTCGCCTGCGCGGCGAGCCTTCACCTTCATCTCGCCGGTAATGTTGAACACATACGGCGGCAGGCGTTGAATACGACTGAACTCTTCCATGATCTCTCCATTATCAACTGCGCACAGGCAGGCAGACGTGATCCAGGGCCCGGAATCGGGCACGAAGGGACCTGATTCGGAACGGGCTATTCTGAAATTTGGGATGAGAAAAGCAGATATCTAGGCGGCGCAAGCCGCCGCAGCACGCGCCGCGGCCGCGCAAAGGAAGCGCGAAGCAAGGAGAGCGCGAAGCCGGACTACGATCTGCATGGAGAAATTATAGCGCGCGAGCCGTGTGGGCAAGGTGGCCGCCAAGATTCCGCTCGTTGCTGGTGCTAGCCGAGATGAAGTGTTTCCGCCTGGATCGCGAAGCAGTACGGACCCAGGCGGAAACGGTCTTATGCGCCCGTCGTCAGCACCACGCGGAAGCGCGCTTTCCCGCTCATCATGCGGTCGAATGCCTCGGCAGCCTGCTCCAGCGGATAGCTCTCGATCATCGGCTTCACCCCGGCCAAAACACTGAACTTCAACGTGTCTTCCGAGTCCATCCCCGTCCCCGACGCCCATCCGTCAATCGACCGGTTGCCCATGATCAGCGGAACCGCGCTCACCTCGAACGGCTTGTCCGGCACGCCAAGAATGACCAGCTTCCCATTCGGTCCAAGGCCGCCAACGGCCGCCGTCAACGAATCCGCATTCGTAAGCGTCGACAGGATCACAGCGGCGCCGCCTAGCTTCTGCAACTCGGCCGCAAAATCCTGCGTGGTGCTGTCGATGTAGATGTGCGCGCCAAGCTGCTTGGCCAGCGGAGCCTTATCCGCACCCCGCGCCACTGCGATCGTGCGATAGCCGCTCTTGGCCGCGAACTGCACCGCCAGGTGGCCGAGCCCGCCCATGCCCAGAATCGCCACCGTGTCGCCCGGCTTGGCTCCACTGTGCCGCAGGCTGTTAAACGTGGTCACGCCGGCACACATCAGTGGCGCCGCATCCACGTCGGCAAGATCGTCGGGAATCAGCGCCAGCGCATTGGCGGGGGCGATCACATAGTCCGCGTAGCCGCCATCGAAGGTGACGCCGGAGATCTGCCCGTTTTCGCAAAGGATGAAGTCGCCTCGGCGGCAGGGCGAGCAGTAGTTGCAATGGCCGCCGTGCCAGCCCAACCCCACGCGCTGGCCCGTCTTGAAGAGCGGCACATCGGCGCCCACGGCATCCACCACGCCGGCAACCTCGTGCCCCGGCACGCGCGGATAGGCAATCCCGGGAAAGACGGCGAACTTGGTAACCGCATCGCTGTGGCACACGCCGCAGGCCTGCACACGGATGCGCACATGGCCCGGTCCCGGCTCGGGAAACTCCTTCTGTACCATTTCAAACGCCGCTCCCGGCGCAGGCACCTGCACCGCACGCCCTGTGACTGTCGACATCGTGTTCTCCTGCCGACTTGGATGTGAGTCGCTTCGGAGAAGATTCAGAGCACGAACGAAGCGGGCGACGATTTTCATCACTTCGTCATGGGTGGAAGCTTCATCCCACCGTGAAGACCACGCGCGGCTTCCCGCCTGCCGTTTTCCAAACCTGTTCCACTTCCGCAAGCGGCACCGTCCTGGTTGCGACCGTCAAGCCGGCCGGATTCACCGCTTCGAAGACATTCTTGATGGATTGCAGCAGGATGGGGAAGGGGACGCTCTTGAGGCCGCTGCCCATGAGCATGATCGCAGAAGATCGAAGCGCCGCGCCGGGCAGGTCGATGGACTCCTCGCCGCTCGCTGCGCCCACATGCACAAAGCGGACGGGCGTTCCGTCGTCCACGGCTTTGGCAATCGCGGCTATGATCGTTCGCGCGCTCTGGCCCCACAGGTAGTCCACAACCACATGGATTCCGGCGGCGAACTCCTGCCGCAGAGCCTGTTCGAACTCCTTGGCGCCGGATGGGCTCGCCGCGCCCAGCGAGAACGGAATTGCGATATCCGCTCCCAGGGCTCTCACCTCCTCGAGTTCCTGCTGGTTCCGGCCGGTGGCGATGATCTTGCGCGCCCCCAGGTACTTGGCCAACTGCACGGCGATTCTGCCCGCGGTCCCGGTAGCACCGTTGATCAGCACCGTCTCCCCGGCCACCAGGTGAGCCCTCTCCACCAGTGCCGTCCAGGCCGACATGCCCGGATTGGCGATCGCCGCTGCCAGGATGTCATCCACGGAGGCCGGTATCTCGACGCATTGGCTGGCGCGCACCGGGCAGAACTCCGCGAGCGAACCGAACGGCGCCTCCGGCAGCGCGAAATAGACGCGCATTCCATCTTGCGTGACCCCCACGCCATCCGTCCCGGCCACCGCGGGAAAGACGCCGTCGGCACTGTAGTGCGACCCCGTCGCCCTCATGCGCGTCAGGTTGCTCAGCGCCGCCGCTCGCACCACAATCAGCTCTTCCCCTGCTTGTGCCACAGGCTTTTCGAAGTCGCCATAGATGGGCGTCCGCCCCGCTGCCATCACAATCGCTGCCTTCATCCCCAAACTCCCTCTCCGCGGCCTGCGCCCACGCTTCCCCATCGACCCACGGGGTAAGCTCCCCACAGTAGATTAGCCGGAGATCTGCCCCAGGAAGCAAATCGGGGACGGTTCTTCCACCCACGGTCTGGAATCCAAGACCCCGGCAAACTCTATACTTGTTCTGACATGTCCGCATTCTTGCCCCTAGACGAACAGATGGATCTGCTCCAGAAAGGCGCGGCGGAGATCATCCGCGTCAGCGACCTGCGCGAGCGCCTCGAAGAGAGCTTGAAAACCGGCCGCCCCTTGCGCGTGAAAGCCGGCTTCGATCCCACCGCGCCCGACCTGCACCTGGGCCACACGGTGCTCATGCGCAAGCTGCGCCACTTCCAGCAACTCGGCCACCAGGTCATCTTCCTGGTGGGCGACTTCACGTCGCTGATCGGCGACCCCACCGGCCGCAACGTGACCCGCAAACCGCTCACGCGCGAGCAAATTGACGCGAACGCGGAGACCTACAAACAGCAGGTCTTCAAGATTCTCGACGAGAAGGCGACGGAAGTCCGCTACAACTCCGAATGGCTGGGCAAGCTGGACTACGAGCAGACCATCCGCCTTACCTCGCACTTCACGGTCTCGCAGATGCTGGAGCGCGACGAGTTTGGCAAGCGCTTCCAGGCTGAGCAGCCCATCAGCCTGCACGAACTGCTGTACCCCGTGATGCAGGGCTACGACTCCGTGAAGCTGGAGTGCGACGTGGAGCTGGGTGGCACCGACCAGAAATTCAATCTCCTCTGCGGCCGCGAACTGCAACGCCACTACGGGCAGAAACCGCAGATCGTGCTGATGACGCCGATTCTGGAGGGTTTGGACGGCGTGCAGAAGATGTCGAAGTCATTGGGCAACGCGATCGGGATCAACGAGCCGGCCGCGGAGATGTACGGCAAGCTGATGAGCATTAACGACGAGTTGATGTGGAAGTATTTTCTCTTTCTAACTGACCTGAAGGGGTCGGAGGTGGAGGCGCTCAAGGCAGAGGTGGCCGCCGGGACGTTGCATCCGATGGAGGCCAAGAAGCGGCTGGCGCGGACGATCGTGGCTGGCTTTCATGGGGAATCAGTTGCACGGATTGCCGAAGAGAACTGGGCGCGGATGTTTCAGCAAAAGGAGACTGCGGAGGATCTGGAAGAAGTGAGCCTTGCCTATGCCGATCTGGTCGGACCCTCCGGCGCTCTGGGCGGTCTGCAAATCCGTCTCCCCAAACTGCTGGTGCAGCTTGGACTGGCCGCTTCAGGCGCAGAAGCCAGCCGCAAGATTGCCGAGAAAGCCGTCAAGCTCGATGGCGAGGTTGCCTCCAACGCGTTGATTTCTATTGATCGTCTCCCAGCTCGCCTCGTGGTCCGACTCGGGAAGCGAGCGAAAGCCGCCATCGTAGCCTAATGGCTTGTGGTAAAAGGCCAAATGGCGTATAGTAGTCACAGAGGGGCAATATGCCAGCTCAAACCATTCCGGACGTGCTTGGCGGAGAGCTTATTTTAGGTAGGCCGATGAATAAAGGCGGAGCTTTGGCGGAGCTTGTTCGCGAGGGCCTGCCGGTGAAGGCGCTTTTCTTGCTGGCCGAGCGGCTCGACCTCCGTCAGGCGGAGATCTCCGAAAAAATAGGCATTCCGCAGCGAACTCTAACCCGCCGCATCACTCAAGATTCCCGTCTCACCCCGGCCGAATCCGATCGAACCGTGCGTTTGGCGCAGGTATTTGCTACAGCGCGCGAGACGCTGGGAGATGGGGACAAAGCAGCGGCATGGCTCAAGACGCCCAATCGCGCGCTGCGCGGTGGTTGCCCGATTGACCAGCTGGATACCGACCCGGGCGTCCGCGAAGTGGAAGATGTTCTGGGCCGCATCGCTTACGGCGTCTATTCCTGATGCGCGTCTGGCGGCTTTGCAAGGCGGCCTACGCAGCGGACGCATTCTCTGGAGAGGGCGCGCGCCGCTATGGCGGCCGCTGGAATTCCCGTGGCGTGCCCATGGTTTATGCCTCCACGTCGCTCTCGCTGGCGGCCATTGAGCTCTTTGTTCACTTGGAGCCAGCGCAGACGCCACGCGACCTGGTCTATCTCTCCGCGGAGTTGCCGGCGGGAGAGTCGGCGCGCAGCTTGCAGCCAGCCGATCTTCCCCCCGACTGGTGGACCGACGATGCAGCAGCCGGTACCGGCGCGACCCGCGGTCTTGGAGATACCTGGATACGAGGCCAGAGTTCCCTCGCACTCATGGTGCCCTCCGTTCCTATCCGCACCGAGTGGAATGTGCTGCTCAATCCGCTCCATCCGCGTATCGGTGAGTTAAAAACCGATACGCCGCAGCCGTTTCTCTTCGACGCGCGGATGTTCCATCAAACCTAGAAATTTGTGTTGTGCGCTAACCACCGAGCGCGAAGGCGCGGGCAGACTCCAGGAGCTTCGTCACCGACTCCTTCGAGCAGGACTCGGTATAGATGCGCATCAGCGGCTCGGTCCCGCTGGCGCGCAGAAGCAGCCAAGTCTCTGCGGCGTTGGGCTTGGTGGCGGCCTCCGGGTTATCAAGATAGAACTTGACGCCGTCGAGAGTTTCCTGGCGGAGAACTTTCATGCCGGCGAACACCGGATCGCCCGGCTGAAGTGCGCGGGCGCGGGCGATGGCTCCGTTCTTGATGTCGTCGGGAATGTGGAGGTCGATGCGGCCGTATTGGTGCTCGCCATACTCTGCCTGCAAATCGGCTACAAGCTGGCCGAGCGTCTTGCCTTCTTCGGCCATCACGTTGGCCAGGAGCAGGGCATTGAGGAGGCCGTCGCGCTCCGGCAGGTGGCGCTGGAAGCCGATCCCGCCGGATTCCTCGCCGCCCATCACGATCTCCCGCTCCAGCATGTAGTCGCAGACAAACTTGAAGCCGATGCCGTGTTCGATCAGTTCGCGCCCATGCTTGGCGCAGATGCGGTCCAGCATTTTGGTGGTGTTGAATGCGCGGGTCACCGCTCCCGGCCAGCCTTTGCGCTTGAGCACCCAACTGAGCAGGACGGAGAAGATCTTGTGGGGATCGACAAAGTTGCCGTGCTCGTCGGTGGCCCCGATGCGGTCGGCATCGCCGTCGGTGCAGAGGCCGGCGTCGCAGCCGTTTGCCACAACCGCTTCGCCCAGGGCGCGAATATGCGGCTCGATGGGCTCAGGGTTGATTCTTGGAAACAACGGATCGACGTTGCCACGGATTTGCACGTGCGCCACGCCGATGCGGGTGAAAATATTCGACAAGATGGTCTGCCCGGCGCCGTACATGGAGTCGATGCAGAACTTCTTGCCCGACTTGGCAATCAGGTCCAGGTTGGCAAAGCCTTCAATCGCTGCCAGGTAGTGGGGCAGAAAATCGACCTCCTCAATGGCGGCGGGCTGGGCCGCTTTGGCCACCGGCTGTCCGAGATAGGACTCGATTTCCGCAATGATGGAGGGCTTGCCCGAGCCTCCGTACCACGCCTTGTACTTCACGCCGTTCCATTGCGCGGGATTGTGCGAAGACGTAATCATGATGCCGCCGGCGGCTTTGCGCTCGCGCACGCCGTAGCTCAGCGCGGGGGTGGGGGTAATGGCATGGGCCAACTGGACGGGGATGCCTGTGGCGGCCACCACCTCAGCGCATGTGCGCGCAAAGGCCCTCGAGCCGAAACGGGTGTCGTAGCCAATACAAAGGCCCTTGGCGGGATCTTCTTTGGCATGGACATAGGCAGCAACGGCTTCGGCGGCAAAGCGCACATTGGCGAACGTGAAATCGTCGGCGATGATGCCTCGCCAGCCGTCGGTACCAAACTTGATTGCAGGATGAGGCATGGGAAAATTCCTTTCTCCTGGAATCAAGTGTAAATACTGGAGAGCAATCGGTTTCTACCGCTTAAGGGGAAGCGAGAGTCACCCGGGAGCGGACCCGGGCCGGAAGGCCGTGCGGCTTCCGGGTTTCAGCGTCAAATGAGCTCAGTGCGGCCGATGTTTCCCAATTCCTTCACAATCTTGCCCACATCCTGAGAGTGATCCCGATGCGCGATGAGCAAAGCATCCTCCGTATCGACGATCACCAAGTTCTCGACACCCACCAAGGCCACGAACTTGCGCGGACTGTAAATATAGTTGTTTCCGGCCTCGATCGTCATGTGCCCTTCGGATTCGGCCACGTTGCCTTCGCTATCGCCGCGCAGGCGAGACTCCAACTGATACTCGTAAAGCGAGGCCCAGGAGCCCAGATCGTTCCAACTGAACTCCGCTGGCAGGCAGTAGAGGTGCGACAGGTGCTCGCCCTTGGCCGAGCGCGGCTCCAGAATCGCGTAATCGACGGAGATGTTTTCGCACTTGGGGTAGTGCGACCGGAAGACTTCGTCGAATTGGGGCGTGCCAAACGCCGCGGCAATGCCTTCCAGAAGCGGAGCGGTCTCCGGAAGGTGCTCGCGCACGGCGTTGGCCAGCGTGCGCGCGGACCATAGGAACATCCCGGAATTCCAGAAATAGTTCCCCGCGGCAACGAACTCTTCGGCGCGATTCTGATTGGGCTTTTCGGTGAAACGGCGCACATGCAGGGCCGATTCGTCCTTGGTGTAGTCGCCGGTCTCAATGTAGCCGTACCCGGTCTCGGCACGGGTGGGTTCGATGCCCAGCACCACCATGTTGTCCCCGGCCGCTGCCAGCGCGATGCCCTTCTGGAGTGCCTTCAGGAAACGCGGCTCATCGCCGATCACATGGTCGGAAGGAAACACGCCCAGGACCGCGTTGGGGTTTTCCCGTTCGATCAGGAAGGCAGCCAGGCCGCATGCTGGCGCCGTGTTGCGCGCCACGGGTTCCTGCACGATTTGGCTGGCGGGCAATCCGCGCAGCTGAACGGCAATCTCATGGGCCAGAAACTCATTGGTGATGATCCAGGTTTTCTCTACACCAGCCAGGGGCTTGAGGCGCTCCACGGTCTGTTGCAGCATGGAGCGTTCCCCGTCGAGCGCCAGCACCTGCTTGGCGCGGGCGCGACGGGAGCGAGGCCAAAAACGGGTACCACTGCCGCCGGCCAGAATCACGGGACGAAAATCGATTAACTTCGACATTGAAGACACATCCTACCGGAGAAGTACCATGTTTGCACAGTACCCTCGGTCACAAATCACGCCAAATCATGAACAAGCCCAGGCTGAGGTGCCCCGTTCCCTCCTTTGCGGAAGGGCAGCAGGACTTCGGGATGGCGCACCTCCAGGGACTAGGCGAGCCGGGTGAGAAACTCCGCCATGCGGCGCACGCCTTCGTCGATGTTTTGTTTGGTCACCGGGTAGGAGATGCGGATGTGCTCGGCGGTGCCGAAAGCCTCGCCGGGAACCGTCACCACATGCGCTTCATGCAGCAGGCGGGTCGCTAATTCTGTGGAGGTGCGAATTCCACCCTTGCCCAGGAACGCCGACATGTTGGGATAAACGTAGAAGGCTCCCTCCGGCTTGGTGCAGGTGATTCCCGGCACTTCAGCGAGCTTGGCCAGCATGTAGTCCCGGAGTTCGATGAACTCGGCGCGGAACTCGCAAACGCACTCCTGTGAGCCGGCCAGCGCCGCAATCGCCGCCTTCTGCACCATGCTGGCCGCGTTGGAGGTGGACTGCGATTGCAGCTTGCTCAAGTTCGCGACTACTGCCTTTGAGGCCAGGGCGAAGCCGGCGCGCCATCCGGTCATGGAATAGGTTTTGGAGAGCGATCCCAGAACGACAAGGTGCTCCTTGGCCCATTTGAACGACCCGCCCGAGACGGGCTTCCCGTTGTAGTTGAGGTAGACATAGCACTCATCGAGCAACAGATAGATGCCGCGGTCGTGCGCCAGGTGAACGATGCGTTCCAGGTCTTCGGCGGAAACTACAGAGCCGGCCGGGTTCGAAGGCGAGTTCAGAATGATGGCCTTGGTGCGCGGCGTAATCGCCTTTTCAATGGCGTCTGCCGTGATGCGGAAGTTCTCGGCTTCCTGGGTCTCGAGAAACACGACCTTCCCGCCGGCATACTGGATGATGTCTTTGAAGCTGACCCAATACGGAACCGGTAGAATCACCTCGTCGCCATGATCGACCAGCACCTGGATGGTATTGAAGAGTGCGAGTTTCCCACCGGTGGTGAAGATGGCCTCATCCACGGCGTAGTCGGAGCCAAAATCGGTGGCATGGCGTTCCACAATCGCTTTGCGCACGTCGGGAATGCCGGGGACCACGGTGTAGCGGGTGAAGTTGGCGTCAATGGCGGCGATAGCCGCATCCTTGATGTGACGCGGAGTGGGGAAGTGCGGCTCGCCGGCGCCAAAATCCACCAGGTTCGCGCCCTGGGCGCGGAGTTTGGCAGCTTCAGCGGCTACTGCCATGGTTGCGGAGACTTCAATGCGGCCGATACGGTCGGCGAAGACTTTGGAAGGGGCTGAGACAGTCATAGCTCTTTCATCTTTGCAGATTTTGCGAGAACACGGAACCCCGCGCTTGGAACAAGTGCGCAATTCGGGACCACTTTGTGCGCTTGTCCGCTAAGGTTGGCTAATGCGCGCTCGTAGCCGCTTGAGCACGTTGGGAGGAAGGAGACCGGAGACGTCGCCGCCGAAGCTGAAGACCTCTTTCACCATGCGCGAGCTCACAAAGGAGTAGCGGCCCGCTGGTTGCAGGAAAACCGTCTCGATCTCCGGCGCGAGGCGGCGGTTCATCAGGGCCATCTGGAACTCGTGCTCGTAGTCGGAGATGGCGCGAATCCCGCGCAGCACGGCTCGCGCGCCCTGTTGCCGCGCGAAATCCACCATCAGGCCGTCAAATGTGGCGATCGAAACATTTCCCAGGGCGCTGGTGGCTTCCTTCAGCATCTCCACTCGTTCGGTCACGGTGAACAGCGGATTCTTGACTGGATTGTTGAGGATTGCCACGGTCAAATGCTCGAAAAGCTTGGACCCACGTTGGATCAAATCGACATGGCCGTTGGTCGGCGGGTCGAAGGTGCCGGGATAGAGGGCTTTGACGCTCATCGCGGGGGCTCTTGGGCGATTCTAGCAGCGCGAGTCGCATGAGGGTAAGCTCCGGCGGCTCGCATGAACCACAACGCGGCGCATCGAGAGACCACTATCCCTTGCGTGCGCGAATCGCTTCCTTGGCTTCGCTGGTGCCGCCTGCCGGAACCTCCGGCACATCCGTCTTGGCGACGGCGCCGATGCCCAACTTCTTCCGTAACTCGGCGTCCATTTTGGCAAATACGTCCTTGTTTTCCTTGAGGAACGTCCGGGTGTTCTCGCGGCCTTGGCCGATCCTCTCGCCTGAATAGCTATACCAGGCTCCCGACTTCTCCACGATGTTGTTGGCCACAGCCAGGTCCAGCACATCCCCGGCGCGGCTGATGCCTTCTCCGTACAGGATGTCGAACTCGGCCTCGCGGAACGGGGCAGCGACCTTGTTCTTTACAATCTTGACCTTGGTGCGGTTGCCGGTCACCACGTCGCCATCCTTGATGGCAGCAATGCGCCGGATGTCCACGCGCACCGAGGAATAGAACTTCAAAGCGCGACCGCCGGTGGTGGTCTCCGGGTTGCCGAACATCACGCCGATCTTCTCGCGAATCTGGTTGATGAAGATCAGCGCGGTCCGCGACTTGGAGATGGTCCCGGTGAGCTTGCGCAGGGCTTGCGACATGAGCCGTGCCTGCAGGCCCATGTGGGAATCGCCCATCTCGCCGTCGAGTTCGGCTTTCGGTACCAGGGCCGCCACCGAGTCCACGACCAGCACATCGATGGCGCCCGATCGCACCAGGGCTTCCGTGATCTCCAGTGCCTGCTCGCCGCTATCCGGCTGAGAAACCAGCAGGTTATCCACGTCCACGCCGAGTTTCTTCGCGTAGCCCGGGTCGAGCGCGTGTTCGGCGTCGACAAACGCCGCCAGGCCACCAAGCCGCTGCGCCTCGGCAATCACTTGCAAGGTTATTGTCGTCTTGCCCGACGACTCCGGCCCAAAGATCTCCGTCACGCGTCCGCGGGGAATGCCCCCCACCCCCAGCGCCGCGTCGAAGCTGATGGAGCCCGTGGATATTACGGCAATCGGTAGCAAAGCCTCTTTGGACCCCAGACGTACGATGGAGCCCTTGCCAAACTGTTTTTCGATTTGTGCGAGAGCCAGTTCTACTGCTTTGGCGCGGTCATCGGCGATGGCCATGAAGGGTGTTCTCCTGTAAAGCAATCCGCGCCTGCTCCCCTTACTGGAAGGGTGAGAAAAGAAACAGCATGGAATGCATTTCGATGGGATTGTAGCAGGGCTGGACGGGGAAAGACAGAAGAAAATAGCGAAGAAAAGGAGAAAATGAATGCGCCGCCGTTAAGCTAATGAGTTCTCATGAGTTAGTTTTGATTACTTGGGTATCGGGACCCGAGCCTATCCGCATCTATTGATCCGGATTAGCGGAATATGCGTGGATGGTAAGATTCTAGCCAACGAGGGGCATTGACGATGGAAGTTGACCGGTCCAACGGGCATTTGTTTGGTCCGGGCATCACGAGGATAGCCGTGACTGGATTCAAGTCGCTGGCAGAGAAGGCCGACGTGGAGATTCGCCCGCTGACTGTTCTCGCCGGAGCGAACAGTTCGGGCAAGTCGAGCCTAATGGAGCCGCTCCTCTTGATGAAGCAGACCTTGGAAAGCGACGTCAATCCGGCTGGCCCGTTCAAGTTGTCGGGGCCGTATACCAATTACACAGAATCGAAGCAGTTTCTTTCGTCTGTCGAACTGGTTGGCGGCTCTTGTCAGAGTCTTGTCATTGATTTTGAAATTGACGGGCAGAAGACGGCTGGATTTACGTTCGCGGTTGATCCAAATGGACTCTTTGCTATCGATGAGACCCGGGGATCGCGATTCGGAGTGAACCAGCCCATGTCATGGGTCATTAGGCATGATTCTTCCGCCGCAGAGATACGCGCGCTCGATTTTCCGTGGGATTTAACGGGCAGCACGAAGGGGCTGTTCGATTATCACGCGGAAAGATATCGGTATTACTTACGCATCAAGGCTTCCAGGTCATCAGACGCATCCGATTCGTGGTCGAAATCGGATGAGTTTTATGAAACCATGCGCCTGAACAAAGAGATACGCAGACTGATTCTCGTTCCAGGGCTTCGCGGCGACCAACTCCGCAAGTGGCGTTTGGCAGAAGTTCCGGCTACGAATGTGTATGAGGGACCGTTTGAGAGCTATGTACCAAGCATCATCGAATACTGGCAGCAAACCAATCCGCTTTTAAGCCCATCGATAAACGAACTGAATGCCGCGTTGAAACTCCTTGGCTTGGCTTCGAGTGTACGGACGCTGAGGCTGAATGAGTCGCAAATTGAGATGAGGGTGCCGAGAACCTTCACTTCCGACGAAGATGATCACGTAAATGTTGCGGATGTCGGGCTTGCTGTTTCATCTGTGCTTCCGGTGCTGGTCGCAATAATCCAAGCCGATCCTGGTCAGATGGTTTATATCGATCAGCCGGATCTTCACCTGCATCCGAAGGCGCAAGTGCTCCTTGCGCAGCTGCTCGTGAATGCGGCCGACCGCGGAGTGCGGCTGGTCATCGAGACGCACAGCTCGCTTTTGCTGCGCGGCATTCTGACCGAGGTGGCCAGAGGCAAGATTGCCAACGACAAGGTGATTCTGCACTGGTTTGAGCGCGACAAGGAGACGGGACTCTCGACAGTTAAGCCCGCGCATCCAGATTCTGCGGGGCGGGTTGGTGACTGGCCGGAAGATTTCAGCGATGTGGAACTTCGCTCGGACAACGATTATCTGGATGCGGTTGAAGAGAAGCTCTATGCGGGAAAGAAATGAGTTCGAGAAACCGCAAGAAACTTGTCATTGACGCGAACCTCGCATTTGGCAGTTGCGACCCTATGTACAATCCCACGAGCGATATCGCGGGAGATATGAACCGCAGATGCCTGGATGCCGTTTGGGAAGAGGGGCACGTCGCAGTGTTCAACGAGCAATTGCGGCGCGAATGGCGCGATCATGCAAGCCGCTCCGCGACCAAGTGGTTGCGATCGATGGAATTGAAGAGCCGGGCCGTTGACGAGGAAGGCGAAGGGTTTTCGGAGTTGCTGGCACCGGCTTGCGTCTGTCAGTCAACCGATCGCCATCGGGCCGCCCTAAAGAAAGATTTCCATCTCGTGCGATCTGCTCTTGCGACGGACCGGACGATCATCTCCAGAGAAACGAAATTCCCAGCATTTATCGCCAAGGCATGCCCTACAGTCCGTGAGTTTGCTTTGCTGTACTATGCCAATCCTGGTGTCGAAGGCGAAGAATGCCGGCGCTGGATCAATGCCGGAGCGGAGAAGGATAAGGATCGCCGCATCGACGCCTGGGCCGAGAAACACCCCGAGTAGATGACGGCTGGATGCCCGCTCAGACGGTGTACGCGCCGATCCGCGTTTCGCGGCTGATCAATTCGTCGCAGGAGCGGTCCAGCGTCTCGTACGCGGAGTCGTGGTCTTTGCGAAACGCGCGAAAATCGTCTTCGCTGGACCAACGATCAACGGTGAGGTACGAGCCCGGAATGTAGGCATCGCGGAGAAGCTCGGTTCCCAGGTAATTGGGCGCAACGCGGAACAACTGAGCCCAGGAGCCCTGTGGACCGTATGCCTCCTCAAAGACGGCTACTTTGTCTTCCGCAACCTCGAACTGCCAGACGACCACAAACATGGACGAGCCCCAATCTTGCGATGCCCCAGCGGATATCTCTATGGTAACGCATGGACAGATTCCGTGAAGAAGCCGAAGGAGCTGGAGGAAGATGAAGAGAATTCGCTCGCCAAGAAGTTCAGGAGGATTGAGGCGCGGCTGGCATTTCCAGTGCGGCCCGATCCCATTTTGCGCAGTTCGCCGCAGCTTCGTAAGTGCTTTGCAGGAATGCAAGTAAGGCGCCGTCCGGATCGGCAGAGGTGCGCATCGGTTCGTAGGGCAGGATGAACTCGCCAAAGGCGGAATTGAAAGTCGCCCCGGCTGGCTCGACCAGATACGCCTGGTAGCCGGGAGGCCCGGGGTAGGCGTAGCTGTAAAAGAAGGGCTCAATGCCGGGCGCCCCCGGCCAAAATCCGCAACTGCTGACCTCGTGAGAATAGGCATCGCGCGTGACTCGGTCCGGGAGACCGCTCATGCTGGGATGCACGGGTGCGTTCCGGCCAGAAAAGCGTGTGCAGGCGAGGTCGAGAGCCCCCCAAAACAGATGGATCGGACTCACCTTTCCCTGAAAGCGGGCGCGAAACTGGTTGAATACCCGCGTCGTCTGCAACAGAACTCGCCAGAAGCGCTGGGCAAACTCCGGATCGTACGACTTGTGCACGACATCTTCCAGGAAAGGAATGGGCTGAGCGACCTCAACGGGTACCGGCCAAATGGGCACGGGCGTGCCGAGACTCTCCAGCGAGGTCATCACTCGCTGATAGAACGCAGCAACAGTCATCGGTTCCAGGGAGATTGTGCTGCACGCTCCTTCGTCCGTTTGAAGAAGCAGTTGATGCTTCAGGAAGTCAAAGTCGATCTCCAGTAGCTGCGTGCCATAGGCCATAGGGAGTGTAGTGAGCCCGCGAATGGTGGGGTAAAGAGTCACATTCCAGCAATGGTTGGTGGCCGGAGTGAGCGCTAGGCGAATTTTGCCCACCACCTGCATCCAGAGTTGGAGTGTGGCGCAGGTATCGCTCCAATCGGCCTGGGGCAGGGCCGGCCAAACAGGGACCTTCGTTGAGGCGTCAGCAGGAATCATGGAATTGAATGATAGCGCGAGTCACGAGACGGACGGGGAGGAAACAAGGTTCTCCAGCGTCTTCAGCAAGAGAAGGGTTTCCAGCACCAGCCTATGCACCGCGCCTCGGCTGCATTGCAATCGGCCAGCTGGGTTCCCGTTTTTGTTAGCATGGTTGGCTGAGAGAGATGCAGCGAAAGCGGCGTGCCCGCCCTGTGCTGGAGCGAGTTGAGTGCGGGGATCGGAAGGCTGGATGCGGCTCGAATCGTGGGTTGGATCAAAGCCGGGGGTCATAGGGAAATGAAGATTCGACAATTGGGAAGCTGGCCGCGGGCCTTGGGCATGGTCAGCGTTCTGTTGTCCATCGTGCTGTGCGGGGCGGGACTCCACGGGGTGTGGGCAAGCCACGAGCTGGAAACAATCCGCATTGACTATCCCCTGAACGGCACCCTGTTTCCCCCGGACATAGCTGGGCCCACATTCATCTGGCGCGACTCGGCACAAACTGCGCAGATATGGGCGATCGATGTCACTTTCGCCGGCGGAGCGCCGCCCCTGCACCTGTCTTCACCGGGCGAGCGCATGATCATCAGCGAAATTGACAGGCGCTGCATCTCCGACACCAACAAGCTACCGGAACTGACCCAGGAAGAAGCCGAAGCGCATACCTGGAAGCCGGATGCGGCCACGTGGGCAGCCATCAAGCGGCAGGCAGGCAACGCGGCGGTCACCCTATCCCTGCACGGGATGGCCGCGGGGACGCCGGTTTCCCAGGGCAGCCTGGAAATCGGTGTATCGTCCGATCCAGTCGGTGCGCCCATCTTCTTTCGCGATGTGCCGCTGATGCCCTCCGAAGCCGAGAAGGGTTTCATCAAGCCGCTCGCCACCAGCGCCATTCCGCTCATCAACTGGAGCATGCGCAACGTGGCCGACGACAAGAGCCACGTGGTGATGCACGACCTGCATACCTGTGCCAATTGCCACTCCTTTTCGGCCAACGGCAAAACGCTGGGCCTGGACATGGATGGCCCGCAGAACGACAAGGGTCTCTACGCCATGGTTCCAGTTGCCGAGAAGATGACCATCCGCAACGAGGACATGGTGTCGTGGTCGTCGTTCCCCGCGGAGAATGGCAGTCCGGTGCGCGTGGGCTTCATGTCGCAAATGTCTCCGGATGGCCGCTATGTGGTGACCACGACCCGGCCGCCGGGAACCAAGAGCAGCCAGTTTTATTACGTGTCGAACTTCAAGGACTATCGGTTTCTGCAGGTCTTCTATCCCACGCGCGGCATTGTGCAGTGGTACGACCGCGAGGAGAAGAAGCTGCGCCCGCTTCCCGGCGCCGACGACCCGCAATACCTGCAATCGAATGCGGTGTGGAGTCCGGATGGGAAGTACCTGGTCTTCGAGCGTGCGGTGGCTCGCGATCCGTATCGCGACGACGGCAAGATGGCCGCATATGCCAACGATCCGGAAGAAGTAAAGATCCAGTACGACCTCTATCGCATTCCCTTCAACAGTGGCAAAGGCGGAGCGCCGGAGCGCATTGTGGGCGCGAGCGAGAACGGCATGAGCAACAGCTTTCCCAAGATCTCGCCGGACGGGAAGTGGATCGTCTTTGTGCAAGCCAAGAACGGCCAGTTGATGCGGCCCGATTCGAGGCTCTATATCATCCCCGCGCAGGGTGGCACAGCGCGCTTGATGACCTGCAACACTTCGCTGATGAACTCCTGGCATAGCTTCTCTCCGAATGGCCGCTGGCTGGTGTTCTCCTCCAAGAGCCGCGGTCCGTATACCAAGATGTTTTTGACGCACATTGATGAGAACGGCAATGACACGCCGCCCATCCTCATCGAGAATGCGACGGCCGCCAACCGAGCGGTGAATATTCCCGAGTTCGTGAACATGCAGCCCAGCGGGATCGATCACATCGATACGCCGGCGGTGGAGTTCTACAAGCAATACGATGTGGCGGCTGAGCTTGCCAAGAAAGGCCAGTATGCGCAAGCGATTCCGGAGTGGAACAAGGCGCTGGCCATGAGCCCCACCGATGCGCGGGCATTGAACAACTTCGGCCAGACACTGGAACACGCGGGCAAGACGGAGGCGGCGATCGCCGAGTTCCGCAAGGCCGTAGCGGCGAAGCCGCAATATCCTGAGGCGCAGAACAACCTGGCCATCGCACTGGCGACGGTCGGCCACCCCACGGAGGCCATCGAGCATTACAAACTGGCCATCGATGCGAATCCCGGCTATGCGGAGGCGCACAGCAACCTGGGCCGGGTCCTGGCGGAGCAGGGACGCATCCCGGAAGCGATCGAGCAGTATGAGGACGCTCTCAAGATCAATCCGGATTACTCTGAGGCGCATAACAATCTCGGCTTTGTGCTGGCTTCGGCGGGCAACTTGGACGAAGCCATTACGCAATACCAGCAAGCCATTGCCAGCGATCCGAAGTATGCGCATGCCTACAATAACCTCGGCCTCGCGCTGGCGATGCAGGGCAAAGTCGACGAGGCAATCGCGGACTTCTCAAAGGCTGCGGAACTGGATGCGGCTTACGGAAGCGCGCAAGCGAACCTGGGCCATGCGTTGCTGGAAAAGAATGACCTGGATGGAGCGCTCGTGCATTTGCAGAAGGCGCTTGAGTTAGGCCCTGAGACGGCGGATGTGCAGACGAACCTGGGGCTTGCCCTGGCGGAGAAGGGCCAAACGGACGAGGCAATCCCACATTTTCAGCGTGCGCTGCAGATTGCGCCTGCCGATGCCGACGCGCATTCCTACCTGGGCACGGCTTTGCTGATGAAAGGCGAGAAGGCCGAAGCACTTCAGCAATGGCGGCTCGGTTTGAAGGCCCAGCCGGACAACGTGAAGTTGCTCAATGACACGGCATGGCTGCTTTCCACTTCTTCCGACCCAGGTCTGCGCAACGGAGCACAAGCGGTTGAGTTGGCCGGTCGAGCCGTACAGTTGACGCGCGGCCGTGAGCCGATGTTGTTGGGAACGTTGGCCGCGGCCTACGCCGAGTCAGGCGACTTCGCGAAAGCTGTGGAAACGCAGCAACACGCGGAAGAACTGGCGAGCCAGCACGGCGACTCCCGGCTTGCGGCCATGCTGCAAGGGCGGCTCGCCTTGTTGCAGGGCAAGACGGCTATCCGGGAGAGGTGACGGAGCCAGCGACGCGGGGTGACTGAATGCGGTCGCGGCGACGGCATTTCGTCAGCGCCGCTTCGTCTGTTCCGCAACACCGGATCTGGCATTCACGCGCTGCCGACTTTGCACATCTCTCATTCTCAACGTGGTATTTGGTTCCTTGAACGGGCTCGGTACTTTGGCACGAGGCGTGCAACATGCAGTTCCATGAACCTCACAGGGGAAAGCAAGCTCACCATCGTGATCCACGAGTCCGTAAACGCCATGGCGATCCGCCAGGAGGGCAAGATCACGCGCCTGCGCGCGACCAAGCCGGGCCGCCTTTGGGCGCAGCCATCACCGTGCCGTACGATGGCCAATCTCTCTCTGGCTTCGTGCAAGCTGACCTGCGTGGTGTTGCGCGCCACCATGAAGCTTTCATGAGGAGTGCGGGCTTCGAGGCGGAACCGCGCATGCTGGCGCCGGTGGTCACGGAGGCCGCGGGCCCCCTTTTCTGCGCAAATTGCCGCGAGCGGGCAAGTCTGAACACCCTGCTTCACCGCCGGCCCGCGTTTTCCCATTCGGACAGGTTCTCTGGCAGTTTCTGAAATGGTGCAGACTTGGAATTCATGGGTTTCCCACCCTTTCCGCAGGAAAAAGCGGAAAGGATGGGGCACGGCACTCTATAGCAAAAGCAAGAATCCCTTCATTAGCGATTGCGCAGCGCCACCATCGGGTTGATGCGCGAAGCGCGGCGTGCCGGCACGTAGCCAGCGAGCAGGGCGATGGAGCCAATCAGCACGAACATGGCGGTGAAGGTGATTGGGTCCTGAGGCGTGATGCTGAATAGAAGCGCCGTGATGGTTCTGGACACCAGCAAAGACACAAACGCCCCCGTGGCAATGCCAACCAGAGCCAGACGCAAGGTCTTCCCCAACACGCTGCGCTGTACTTGGGCCATGGTTGCGCCGAGGGCCATGCGGATGCCAATCTCCTGGGTCCGCTGGGTTACCGAGTAAGAGATGACGCCGTAGATGCCGAGCGCCGCCAGCAAAAGGCCGAGCGCGGCGAAGGCGGCTACCAGCAGCATGAAGAACTGGCGCGACGAGTTGGCATGGTTGACCAGGACCTGGATCGGCTTGAATTCAGCGGCTGTCTGCTTGGGGTTAATCTCACGCAGGGTGCCCAGCACGCTGCCGGCCAGGCTCGCGGGGGGAAGCGTGGTGCGAATCACCAATTGGGCTGAGCTCGGACTGGCTTGCAACGCAGAATAGTAGATCTGCCAGCCCGTCTCTCCCTCTGTGCTTTCTTCATGCACATCGTCAACGACACCGATTATGCGGGCAGGTCCGTTGGTGTTTGTGTCAACCAGCAACTGGCCGACTGCATCGTTGTTGGGCCAGTGGGCGAAGTTGGCCAAGTAACTGGCGAAGGCCTTGTCGATCATGACCACATTCTGGCTCTTGGGTCCGTCGTCCCAGGTAAAATCGCGACCGCGGATTCGGGTACCCATGGCGCGCAGATAGCCGGGCGAAATGACATAGACGAGCGGGGAGCCGGGATTTTTGTCGGGTCGCTTCACGCCCTTGATCCAAGGCGTGCCCCACGCGCGGTTCTGTCCCAGGGGCAGGTAGTCGGAGATGCCGGCTGCCTCCACGCCCGGCAGGGCGGAGATGCGGGAGAGCACATTCTGGAAGATGGCTCCGCGCCGGGCCACGGTGAGAGAGCCATCCTTATCATTCGGGACATTGTCGTTGTAATCCACCTTGATGGCCGCGGCGCGCTCGGGCTGGAAGCCGAGGTCGACCTCCAGAACGTGGAGGAAGCTGCGCAGAAGAAGTCCCGCGCCCACCAGCAATACGCAGGCCAGCGCCACTTCGGAGACGACCAGGATGGAGCGCAGGCGGTCGTGTTTGCGGCTCTGTCCTGAGCCGAGTCCAGAGTCTTTCAGCGCCTCTTGCAGGTTGCCGTCGGCCATGCGGAGTCCGGGAGCCAGACCGAAGAGCACTGCCGCAGTGACGGCGATGAGCAGGGTCCAGGCCAGAACGGCGCCGTCCATGTGCAGTGTGCTGAGCAAGGGCAGTGCGATGGCCCCCTGATGAGCCAGCCAGACGATCAACATATACGCGAGCCCCAGACCCAGCGCGGCACCGGAGAAGGAAAGCACCAGGCTCTCGGTCAGCAATTGGCGCACAATGCGCAAGCGGCTTGCCCCAAGGGCGCCGCGCATGGCGAACTCCTTGCTGCGCGCGGCTGCGCGAGCCAGGAGGAGGTTCGAGAGGTTGACACAGGCGATCAAGAGAATCATGCCGACGGCGGACCAGAGCACCACGAGCGAGCGATGCAGCTTGCCGCTGACGTAGTCCTTCAGCGACACCGGAACCACGCCTCCCTCGCCATTTTTTTCCGCATAGGTGCCGCAGGTGCCGGGCTGCTTGTTGTTCCAGCACATATGCGGCGCCGCCCCCACGGCGTCGGACTTCGCCTGCGCGAGGGTGACGCCGGGTTTGGTGCGTCCAATGAGAGTGATGATGTTGCCCCAGTCGCGGGGAGGGCCGTATAAGTTTAGCGGCGTGATGGCGTCAATCTTGGCTCCCGGGGAAAACACCGCGCCAAAGTCGAAGGTCTTGGGCAGCACGCCGATGACGGTGGTCTGCGTGCCGTTCATGTCAAAGGCTTTGCCAACGATGTTGGGATCTGCATTGAACTGGCGCCGCCACCAGGCGTCGCTGATCACCACCACCGGCGCTGCTCCGTTGTTTCCGTCTTCGGGACGGAAGCCGCGGCCCACGGCGGGCTGAACGCCCAACACCTGGAAGAAGTTGGCGATCACATCGATACTCGTGGCCGGGACCGGTGCACCCCCCATGTTGAGGGCCAGGTTGCCGGGGCCGGAAAAGGCAAAGTAGCCGGTCACGTCCTGATACACGTGGCTGTAGGTGCGGAATTCGTCGTATGCATCTGTGGAGTAGGTTGCACAGGACAGGCCGCACTTGGTGGGCGGCGGGGCGATCCACAGAAGCTGTTGCGCATTGGGGAACGGAAGAGGGCGCAGCAACAGCGTGTTCACCACGCTGAAGACGGCAATGTTGGCGCCAATGCCCAGCGCGAGAATGAGCACAGCTACGAGGGTGAAGCCGCGGTCGCGGCTGAGGGTGCGGAAGGTGTAGCGCAAATCCTGGAGAAGAATATCGAGTGTCATAAGTCCTCGCGCTTCGCGATGCTGGTCTTTCGCCAAGTTCATACCGCCGAATTGCACTAGCGCCTGGCGCCGTGCTTCCAACGGAGTCATCCCGCGTTGCAGATTCTCTTCGATCGCCATTTCCAGGTGCGCGGCAATCTCCGCTTCGAGTTCGGCGTCAAGCGCAGGCTTTCGAAAAAATGCATAGGCGCGGCTCACACCGCGTAACAAGGAAGACATCAGAGGTTGCCTTCCGGGGACATCGCCAGCACGCGGCCCATTACGTCGGATAGCCGCTGCCAATAGGCTGCGTCCTTCTCCAATTGCTCGCGCCCACTGCGCGTGATGGAATAGAACTTCGCCTTGCGATTGTTGTCCGAAGTGCCCCACTCGGCATCGATCCATCCGCGCTGCTGCAGGCGCACCAGCGAAGCGTAGATGGTTCCCTGGTTGAGCAAGACCTCATCGCCGCTGGCCTGTTCAATGCGGCGCGCAATGCCATAGCCGTGCTGCGTGCCGATGGCGGCTAAGGTCTGTAGCACCATCAGGTCAAGAGTTCCTTGCAGAAGATCAAGCTTGGAATCGCCCATTCATCTCTCCTGTGTTCATACCACATCAGTATGGCATGACTTATGTGGTTGCGCCACAGGAAAATCGTCTGCATGGTTCGGTCCGCGCTAACCAGCTTTGGGTGGAGAAGAGACCTCCCCGGTATCCGGGGTGCTTGGGCAGTTTCTGAAATGGTGCAGACTTGGAATGCATGGGTGCCCCACCCTTTCCGCAGGAAAAAGCGGAAAGGATGGGGCACGGAAGTCTGCAGCGAAAGCAAGAATGCCTTAGGAGCGGATTGAGGATCGAGGGAAAAAAAGAGATACGACGGTTCCGTGCCGCACAGGGTCAGTGTTGGAATGCAGCACATTCCGGCCGCCGTGCTTCTCGACGATCCCTTGCGTCGCGCACAGGCCCCGGGGCCACGCCGGTGGTTTCCTTGGTCGACACGAAGGGTTCGAACCCGCGGCCCCGGACGCACTGGGGAAGGCCCAGCCGACCGCTTGTACCCTTACATGCGCTCGGCGCCGCGGTTCCGGGCGAATCGATCTTCGTGAGCGCCTCTTTGGTCCAGTCAGCGAGTTAGCGCTTCAGCAGATCGATGGGCTGGGTGAAGTCGGTGACCCGGATGTGCTGGGCCAGTGTGGGGTGCTGTCTTTCCAGTGCTTTGAACATCTCCCAGGCAACGCGGCGATAGCTGAAGTGGCCGGCCGGCCCGGAGCGCAGCTCAGAGATATACTGCGCCTCGGCGAAGTCCATTTTGAACAAGCTGCGAATGCGCGTAGCGAGAGGGAGCAGATAGAGGGCCGACTGGCTGGCTTCCGGAGCGCTGCCGACGGCAATCCGGGCACTGGCGGCATGCGCGCTCTCCAGGGCCGCTTGAAACTCTCCAAGAATTCCAGCTTCCGCGAGAGGATTGACGTCGGGGCCCAGATCGCCGGAGTCGGGAATCTCGCAGCCGTGGAGCGCGGTGAAGCCCTGGATGATCTGGACGCAGCGGCGATGGCGATGCATGTCGCGAAAGCCGCCGATATCCATGAGGATGTCGAAACGGAGCGCCGCCCCGGCGTGAAAGGCACGCAGCGCCTCATCATGACGGCCGCGGTGACGCAGCCCCAAGGCGACGATCTCAGCCGTGCGCGCCGCTGGCAATCCGGAGACAAGGTCGCGGATTTGGCGGTAGGAATGGTGGGCTGCCGAGTAAAGCAGCGAGGCGGCAAGTTCAACTTCAAGTGTTTCGGTCCGTTCCACCAGGTCGACAAGCGGGGCTGGCGCGATCAGGATTCCGGAGAGCAGCTCCGCGGCGGCTTGCGTCAGGTCGCGTTGTGTTTCGAGGGCGTACGCGTTCGGCTCGGAGTACTTCACCAGCGTGGGGGCGGTGCGCACTTCGCGGGTCAGCAAAACGCCGGCTTCCGAAGCGAGCTCGGGGCTGGCAACCTGGAGCTTTTCCACGAACGCGGCTGCGGACTGGGCGCTGACGTTCCAGGCCGGGCCGGTGGCGGCGTCGCGAAGTTTGAGCCCGAGATCGCGGATTTCAGCCATGGGGCTGGAAAGCAGGCGCGAGACCTGGGTCTCCAAGGTGCGCGCATTCACGATCTGGCCGAGAGAGGTATTCGTTGCCAAGGGGAGCAGGTAGCGAGCCACGTCGAAGGCACGGGCCTTCAAGGTGCGTTCATAGGCATCCGGCTTGAGCGAGTCGGGGCAGGGAACGCGGTGGCGCAGGGCCTCCAGCACCGCGCTGGTGGTGCGCTGGTAGGTCGAGAAAAGTTGGGTGACGGTACCGGAATAGAGGTGGGCGGAGTCCGCATCTTCGCCGAAATCCGGGAAGTACCAGCCGGATTTCATGAAGTTCTGGTAGCGGGTGGAGCGTTCCTGGCCGTCCCAGCGCTGTTCGTCGACCAGTACAATGGCCGCCAGCAGGCTGAGGCGCTCGACGGCGAAAGCGATGTGCGCCAGGTCGGCGATGGAGCGGTGGCCGTATTGAAAGTAAAAGGTGTTGAGGAATTGCTCGGCGCGCTGGGAACTGATTTCGCTGAGCGACTCGCGCATCGACAGCGAGGAACGGGAGTACTTGGCCATGGCATAGGCCAGCACTTCAGGATCGGCGCCGTGCACGGCGAAGACATCGGTCTGGTTGCGGGCGCCGGGAGGGAGAGACGTTTGGCTGGACATGGATGAAGGCTCGGGACCAGAATACGGCATCCGGTTGGACCCCGGTTGTGCATCCCTCAAGCCGTTTGTCGCGTCTCTTGGTCAGAGGCTGGAGGGATGGTTCTGGGTTTGCAGCTCCGGCCCGGGGCCGGAATGGAATGGCTCTGGGACAGGTACCAACGTCACGTTTTTGCAAAGTGAAGAAACCGATGCGAAGGAGTAGCATTCCAAGAAGCAGGCCATGCGCGAGTATCTGATCCGTACGTCTCATAGTCCGCGACCGTTGCCTTCGGGCCGATGGCAAATTACGCAGCGCTGGAACGATCTGCTGTTTGCGCATTGGCCGGTGCCTGCGGAGTCCCTCGCCGCCCTGCTGCCGGAGGGCTTGGAGCCGGATACGTTTCAAGGCTCGGCGTGGCTGGGGGTGGTCCCTTTCTGGCTCGATCGCATCAAGGTCAGGGGGATCCCGGGCATCCCCGGCATGCGCAGCTTCCCCGACCTGAACGTGCGCACCTATGTCCGGGATGCGAGCACCGGAACCCCGGGAATGTACTTCTTCTCACTCGACGCCACCAACCTGCTCGCCGTGATGTTGGCGCAGACCTTCTTTCACCTGCCCTACCATTGGGCGGAGATGCGGCTGGACCAGCAGTCCGAGCGCGAGTTCACGTTTTATAGCCGCCGCCGCTTCACCCACCATCCGGTTGTCTTTGAAGCCCGTTACCGCGGCCTGGGGCCCACCCGCAAGTTGGCGGAGGTCCGCAGTGGCAGCCTGGAGTTCTTTCTCATGGAACGTTCCAGCCTGTTTACGCGCAACCGGGCCGGGCAGGCGGTGCGTTCCAACCTGCACCATGTTCCCTGGCCATTGGAAGAGGCGGAGGCCGACATTCAGCGCAACGATCTGGCCAGGTCGATCGGCATCGAGCTGCCGGACACCCAGCCGGTCCTGCACTATTCCCGTCGGTTGGCCGTCTATGTATGGCCGCGCGAACTGGTGAGGCCGGCTCTGGCCGGGCGTCCGGTCACGGTGGCGGCCACACCGTCTGTGTGAGGCTGTTCGGCTCCCAAGTCCGGCAAACGAATCCAGCATCGGTGCCGATTGCGCGCCCCCTATAATGAAGTACGAAAGTGCGCATCTTGCTGCGCGCTGGGGCGAAAGAGAGACCAATGAGCAACTTGCAAGGACGGATTGCGCTGGTAACCGGCGCTTCTCAGGGGATTGGGCGGGCCTGCGCGCTGGAACTGGCACGGGCCGGCGCGACGGTTGCCCTTGCGGCGCGGAATGAGGCAAAACTGGCGGAAGCTGTCGCGGAAATCGAGGCGGCCGGCGGCCAAGCTGCCGCATTCTCATTGGACGTGGCCAACGAGGAATCGATCAAGGCCGGGGCGAAAACGATGCTCGACCGATTCGGCAAGGTGGAGATTCTGGTCAACAACGCCGGGATTACCCGCGACGGCCTGATGATGGCCATGAAGCGGACCGATTGGGACGACGTCTTAGGCACCAATCTGACCGGCGCCTTTTTGTTGACCCAGGCACTCTTGCGGCCGATGCTGAAGAACCGTTGGGGCCGCATCATCAATATCTCTAGCGTTGTGGGCCGTGCCGGCCAGGCCGGACAGGTGAACTACGCCTCGTCCAAGGCCGGACTGATTGGGCTTACGCGTTCGCTGGCGCGGGAAGTCGCTTCGCGGGGCATCACCGTGAATGCAGTTGCCCCGGGTTACATTGAAACGCCGATGACGGCGGTGCTGGACAAGAAGCAGCGTGCGGCCATGATGGCCGCCATTCCGCTGGGTCGAGCCGGTACGGATGTGGAGATTGCGCAGTCGGTCGCGTTCCTGGCGTCGGATGCGGCTGCCTACATCACTGGACACACGCTGGATGTGAACGGCGGCATGTTCATGGCGTAATCGACGAAGCGAGTCGACGGGCGCCCTATTGCAGTGGTGGAGGGCCTTGGCGTGGGCCGCTTGGGCCTTCTGCAGGCGGCTGTCCCATCGCGTTCACCGCTGTTGCCACAAAGGCTCCGTCCTTCACGGCGCCCTCTACGCGCACCATATCCCCCACCTGGATGTCGCCCAGTGTGATTGGGTCGCGCCGTTTGCGGAACGTCGTGTTTTCGTCGGCAACGAACGCATGCGAGGCATTGTCCACGCCTCCCGTCAGCGTCACTTTTACGCCGTCGATGGCGGTCACTTTGCCCATCAGCCAAGTCTTCCCGTAATTGGCCTGCATCTCGCGCATCTGCTTGGCGCGTTCCGGATCGATCTGCATCACCACCACGGCGCCCACCGACTTCGCGCTCGCGTCCACTTCTCCCATGGCGGCAATGGCGTCACCCACCTTGATATCGGTTGGCTTCAACGCTTGCGGGGGCGTTCCACCATCCCCACCGCCGTCACCACGCCCCTCACCGCGAGGCCGGGCCGCCTGCTTCAGGATGCGGGTATTAGCGCTGTAATGGACCACATAGTTTTCGCCTGCTTCGGTCTTGATGGAGTAGTGGTCGGCCGCCACTTCGGTGACTGTGCCGCCGACACCACGGCCCATGCCCCCCATGCCTCCACTCCAACCTCCGCGCCCGCGCGGGCCTTGACCGGGCGCTCCCGGCGAGGGTTGCGGAGCATCCTGGGCGAACAACGCAGTTGCGAACGCGAGGCCAAGGGTGAGTGCGAAGACGCGAGCTTTCATGGAAGACTCCTGCGAGCGAAGGGAACTCCCCCCACAAGGATAGACGCTGAGATGGCGGGGGCGGACGATGGCGCGTTGTGAAGAGACGCCGCTTTCTTTCCAACGTGGTCCACTTGGGAAGCGTTGGGAACGCATTCCATGGTTTTGCGTCATTTAGCATTCTGTATAGCTTTGTGAAGCTGCAGGGGGTTTTTCGCTTGTTCTTGAACCGGAATCGACTCGCTCTTGGTGTGCTCATCGCCTTTTTTGCTGCGCCAGTATTTGTCCTTGCCGGGTCCCACCCGGATTCCTTCGGGACCGCCGGTTCCGGGCAGAGCGGTCAATCAGCCGCTCAATTGGAAGGTCTATCGGGCGAGTACGTCAACCCCAACGACCCCGACACGCCGCTAAGCTTTTACGAGCAGAAAGGCAAGCTGGTCGTTGAGTCGGAACGGCGAGTTCCCACCGAGCTGAAGGCAAACTCGGCCACGGAATTCGCACTGCCCGATTCGAAGGTCACGTTCAACTTCACACTGGATGCAACCGGCCGCGGGGACACGGTGGTTGCTTCCGGCCAGCCGGAGGCCGTCTTCCATCGCAAAGGCGATCCGGTGCACCACCTGTTCCACGATTACCAGCGCAGCGAGGCCATGGTTCCCATGCGCGATGGCGTCAAGCTGCACGTCGTGGTGCTCAAGCCGGCGGATATCATCGCTCCGCTGCCGTTTCTAGTGCAGCGCACCCCGTACGGATGCGCAGGGACCGATCGTGCGTCCATTTCCGGCGGCAGACCGGAGCTGGCGCGCGAGGGCTACATCTATGTCTGCGGCGATATTCGCGGCCGCTACAAAAGCGAAGGCGAATTTGTGATGAGCCGACCCCTCGCCGATCATAAAAACCCCAAAGCTGTTGACGAGAGCACTGACACGTACGACACCGTTGCGTGGCTGTTGGCCAACGTTGCCGGCAATAACGGCCGCGCGGGTTTTGTGGGCACGAGCTATCCCGGTTTTCTAGCTATGATGGCCGGAATCGATCCCCATCCGGCGGTGAAGGCGATCTCGCCGCAAGCGCCGATGATCGACGTTTGGATGGGCGACGACTTCTTTCACAACGGAGCGTTCCGCCAGACCTATGGGTACGACTACGCCTATGGAATGGAGACCAACAAGGAATCCGCCGAAGTGAGCTATGGCAAAGACAAGGACGGCAAACCGCGCGATGGCTTCGACTACTTCCTGGAGCGCGGCAGCTTCCAGGAGGACGTGAAGAAGTCGGGCTCGAAGACGCTGCCCACATGGAAGCTCTTTCTCGAACATCCGGCCTATGATTCCGTGTGGTCTTCGCGCGGCGTGGAGCACGCAATGAACTCGGTCGCGGTTCCCACGTTGACGGTCGGCGGTTACTACGATCAGGAGGATATGTTTGGACCGCAGGTCGAGTACGAGACTTTGGAGCCGCACGATACCCAGCACGACAACTACCTGGTCCTCGGCCCTTGGCGGCATGGCTACTGGTCATCGTCGTCGCGGCACCTGGGCAACCTCGACTACGGCCAGCCGATTGGCAAGGAGTTCCGCGCGCAGATCGAGGCCAAGTTCTTTGCGCATTATTTGAAGGACGCGCCGGGGGAAGACAAGGCAGGGTTCGACCTCGAAGATACGGCTAGCTTCCAAACCGGCTCCAACACGTGGAAGCGGTACGCGCACTTTCCGCCCAGAGAGGCGCAGCCCACCAGCCTGCACCTGGCAGGCGACGGCAAACTGAGCTGGACCGACTCGACCACCGCAGCCAAGACCGCGTACGTCAGCGATCCGGCTAACCCCGTGCCTTATCGCCATCGCCCCATCCAACCTACGTACGGGGAAGGTTCGGAGTGGTTCAACTGGTTGACGGAAGACCAGCGCTTTGTCACCGATCGCAAGGACGTCGCCGTGTGGAAGCTGCCCGTTCTCAAGAAGGACATGGTGGTGACCGGCGAAGTGGTTGCGGACATCTTTGCGTCCACCAGCGGCTCGGACAACGATATGGTGGTCAAGCTGATCGACCAGTATCCCGACGACGATCCCGATGCCAAGATGCGCGGCTACCAGTTAATGACCAACGAAGAGATCTTCCGCGGCCGCTACCTGCAAGGCTTCGACAATCCCACGCCGCTGCGCCCCGGCTCGGTGCACGAGTATCGCTACTCGCTGCACGATGTAGACCATGTGTTCAAGGCCGGCCACACCGTGCTGGTGGAAGTGCAGAGCACCTGGTTCCCGCTCTACGACCGAAACCCGCAGACCTTTGTGCCCAACATCATGACCGCCAAGCCGGCAGACTACAAGCCGGCCACAGTCAGTATTTATTCCGACGCTGAACACGACTCGAACCTGCAGATTCCGTTGATGAATCCTTGCGACGAGCTCGACTGCTTTTGACGGTTCGATCAGTTCGTCGATTTCGACACAGGTTATGTGCGCACGTATACTGTGCCAGGGAACATCACTCTCTCGATCGATGAGCAGCTTGTCGAGCGCGCGCGGGAAAAGCTGCGCGCCACCGGCAAGTCGATCAACCAGGAGATTCGCGAGCACCTGCAGCACATTGCGGGGGACGATGAGCAACTGGAGCGAGACCTGGATTTCCTGGAGCGTACAGCAGGGCTCGGTAGTTCCAGCGGCTGGAAGTTCAACCGGGAAGAGCTCGATGAGCGCCGGTAAAACAAAGCTGCAGCCCAATCCGCTTTCCAGATTGCGGCCCTCGACAGGTCTTTCGCGTACGTTTCTGGATACAAGCGTCCTTGTGTACGGCGACGATGCGGCCGAGCCGGAGAAGCAGAGGAAGGCCCTCGACCTCATCGCAGAGCACAGGCGGCAGCGAACCGGGGTCGTCTCCACGCAGGTTTTGCAGGAGTACTTGACTGCTGTCACCAGGAAAAAAAGCTGGATGCGGGAATCGCGCGGGCCAAGGTTGAGATCTATTCGAGGTTTCATCTTGGCGAGCCAGGAATCAGCGACATCCTCGCGGCGATCGATATTCATCGGCTGCATGGGTTTTCCTATTGGGACGCCCTGGTGTTGCGGATGGCCAAAGAAACCGGCTGCCGGGTACTTCTCTCGGAAGAGATGCAGCATGGGCAGGAGTTCGAAGGCGTCCAGATTCTGAACCCATTTCTTTAGATTCCCCGTTTCGGAGTAGAATGGAGGAGCCATGGCCCTCCACCAGCCTATCCCGGCCCTCCTCTAGCGGCGCCCGCCGCCGAGACTGTTCTGCGCCCATTTCCAACAAGAATCCAGATAAGAAGGCTGCTGCACGCAGTGCCGTGTCGTGCCTTGGAGGGGAACATGATCGATCGTTTGGAACAGATGGAGAAGCGCTACGACGATTTGTCGGCGCAACTCGGATTGCCGGAAGTGATTACCGATCACGAAAAGTACCAGAAGGCCGGCCGCGCGCTGCGCGAGATCGAAGACCCGGTCATGAAGTATCGCGAGCTCAAGCAGGTGCAGCAAGGCCTGGCCGACGCCCGTGCCATGCTCGTCGAGAGCGATCCGGAGATACGGGCCATGGCCGAGGAGGAGATCGCCGCCCTTGCGCCGCGCGAGCCCGTCCTCGAAGAAGAAATCAAGGTTTTGCTCCTGCCCAAAGATCCCAACGACGAGAAGAACGTGATCGTCGAAATTCGCGCCGGCACCGGCGGCGACGAGGCCTCGTTGTTTGCCGCAGAGATCTTCCGCATGTATACGCGCTTCGCCGAACAGCATCGCTGGAAGGTGGAGGTGCTGTCCATGTCCGAGTCGGGCGTGGGCGGCTACAAGGAAGTCATCGCCATCATTGAAGGCGAGCGCGTCTACTCGCAGATGAAGTGGGAGAGCGGCGTACACCGCGTGCAGCGCGTTCCCGCCACGGAGACGCAAGGCCGCGTGCACACTTCGGCCATCACCGTCGCTGTTTTGCCGGAAGCCGAAGATGTAGACATCAAGATTGAAGCCAAGGATCTGCGCATCGACACGTTCTGCTCGTCAGGCCCTGGCGGACAATCAGTCAACACCACTTACTCTGCCGTGCGCATCACGCACTTGCCGACGGGAACAGTTGTGAGCTGCCAGGACGAAAAATCGCAGATCAAGAATCGCGACAAGGGCATGCGCGTGCTGCGCTCGCGGCTCTACGAGATGGAGATGGACAAGCAGAATGCCGAACTGGCCAAGGCGCGCAAGGAGCAGGTGGGCACGGGCGACCGCAGCGAAAAGATCCGCACCTACAACTTCCCCCAGAACCGCATGACTGATCACCGCATCGGCCTCACGATGCACCAGCTCGATCTCATCATGGAAGGCCGTTTGCAGCCCATTGTGGATGCGCTGGTCACCCACTACCAGGCGGAGCAGTTGAAGGCCGACAGCCATGCCGCATGAGAGTGGCGACGCTCCGCTATTTTGTTCCAGGAGGATCGGCACGCCTTCGCAACGGTCCGCACCCTGACCGCGCGCGCCTTGACGCAGAGACGCTCTTCCTCTACGTCCTGGGCAAAAACAAGGCATGGCTCATCGCCCACGCCGATGAAGAGCTTCCTGAGGATCAGGCCGCCCGCTTCTTCCAGCTCATCGAGCGCCGTTACCGTGGCGAGCCCATCCAATACATCACCGGCCAAACCGAGTTCTACGGGCTTCCCTTCCACGTCACGCCCGATGTTCTCATCCCCCGCCCCGAGACCGAGCACCTCGTGGAAAAGGCGCTTCAAGTCGCAACCGGATGGGCAGAACCGCGCATCGTCGACATCGGCGCCGGCTCCGGCGCGATTGCTGTCGCCCTCGCGCATCGAATGCCGAACGCGCAGGTGACAACTGTCGACATTTCTCCCGCAGCTCTCGCAATCGCACACGAAAATGCTCAGAGCAATGGAGTCGCCGATCGTATCCGATTCCTACCGAGCGATCTCCTGTCCGCCGTAGCGCAGGAGCAGTTAGATCTCGTCGTTTCCAACCCGCCCTACGTGCCATCCGTGGACCGCAACGCGCTCTCGGTGGAAGTCCGCGACCATGAGCCGGGGCTAGCTCTCTTTGCGGGTGAAGATGGACTGGACGTATACCGGCGCCTGATCCCCCAGGCATTCACGGTCCTTGCACCCGGCGGCTACCTGCTCCTCGAGATCGGATTCGGCCAATCCGCCTCCATCGGATCGTTGCTCCGCGACGCCGGTTTTGAGCCCATCGAATTTGTCCCTGACTTGCAGGGCATTCCGCGCGTGGCGTGCGCTCGACGCATCGCCTGAAGCCGCGCTCGGCTGGCATCATAGAACTTGAGCTCATTTTGAAAGGATTCCTATCATGCCGTCTTCCAAGGGCTATGCCGCCCATGATGCCCAATCCGCATTAGTGCCCTTCAACTTCTCCCGACGCGGTCCCGGGCCCGCGGAGATCTCCATCGACATTCTTTATTGCGGTGTCTGCCATAGCGACCTGCACATGGCGCGCAATGAGTGGGGACAGGCGATTTACCCCCTCGTGCCTGGCCACGAAATCGTTGGGCGCGTCACCGCGGCAGGCGGTGCGGTCACCAAGTTCAAAGTGGGCGAAATCGCGGCAGTCGGCGTCATCGTCGACTCCTGCCGCCACTGCGCTCCCTGCCAGCGCGGCGAAGAACACTTCTGCGATGAAGGCGCCACCCTCACCTATGCCGTGCCGGACCGCGTCGACGGCTCCATCACCATGGGCGGTTACTCAAACAACTACACCGTCGACGAGCGTTTTGCGCACACCGTGCCCGCCAACCTCAACCTGGCGGCCGTCGCCCCTTTGCTGTGCGCGGGCATTACTACCTACTCGCCTTTGCGCCACTGGAAGGTCGGTCCAGGCATGAGGGTGGGCATCGTGGGTCTCGGCGGACTGGGGCACATGGCTCTCAAGTTCGCGCATTCCTTTGGCGCGCATGTGGTCCAGTTCACCACTTCGCCGAAGAAGAAAGACGATGCGCTCAAACTCGGTGCGGATGACGTAGTCTTGTCCACCGATCCGGAAGCCATGAAGGCGCAAACCGGCACGTTCGACTTTATTCTGGACACCGTCTCCGCACCGCACGATCTGGAGCCCTATCTCGCCGCCCTCAAGCAGGACGCAACCTTCACCATGGTCGGCCTGCCCGAGGTTCCTCTATCCGTCTCCGCCTTCTCCCTCATCAACAAGCGCATCTCCGTCGCCGGTTCCACGATAGGGGGTATGCCGGAGACCCAGGAGATGCTGAATTATTGCGGGGAACACAATATCGTCTCTGAGGTCGAAGTCATTCCCATCGACCAAATCAACGAAGCCTTTGCACGCTTGCTCAAGCAGGATGTCAAATTTCGCTTCGTCATCGATATGAGTTCGCTTAAGTAGCCGGTCCGACCACCTGGCGGAGCCAATAATCCTACATCGAAGTGTTGGGATTTGCGTGGCCTGTCTTCGTCAGGTCGCGATAGAAGCCGAGATCGCGGCCGGTCAGGCTCTTGGTGATGTAGGCGATCTGCCCATAGTGCAGCCCGAAGTGCTCAACAACCTGGTACACGGCCTGCAAGCCGGTGACGTGATAACCCTGGATGTCATACGGCGCTACCAGGTCGGCTTCGGTGAGCCTGGCCAGCACTTGCTCGGCGTGATTCATGGTCGCACCCAGCGAGTCCAGGAGTTGGGCAGCGGAAAGACCGGTTACCGCCGCGAACTCGGCGGGACGATCGCGTCGATCCTCGAAGCGATTGAACGACGCCAGCAGCCATTGGCCCACATTCCCGTTCAGATGCAGGATCAAATTGCCGATGCTGTTGCTGGCGGGATTGGGCTTCCACCAGACTTCCGCCTCGTTGAGGGGCAGTACGCAGGTCCGCAGACGCGGCCAGTAATGCTCGAAGAGCTTCTTCCGCGAGAAGTCGAGGAAGAGTGACGAGACGTCGACAGGGGGATCCGTCATTGGAGCGCGGCACTCCTCTCAGGAGGTTCAACTTCAGGGCGGGGGCTCAGCGAAGGTGCTCCTCGGACCAGGGTGAGCCTTGTCGCATGGTATCAAGACGCTGCTCGGATGAGAGAACAAGAGCGGCCCGTAAACCGCCCCTGTTGCCGGAAGAAGGAACGCTTACTTGGCTCCGTGAGCCTCGACATGGTGCTTGACCGCGTGCTCCGCGTGATCGGCGGCATGAACCTGGTGCCCATGCGCGAGATGGGCATGGTGTGCGGCCTTTTCATGGTCTCCGGCTTCGTGGTGCGTGGCGGCTTCATGGTGATGGCGCGCAGCGTGTTCGTGATGCTCGGCTGCCTGCTTGTGATGATGTGCTGCTTCCTTTGACATGTACAACCTCCAGATGTCCTTGAACCGGGCTTGTTTAGCCCAGACGGATTATCGGGAGGCAGACGGAGAGTTGGAGTGAATGGCGCGCGAATTCCGAATGAATTTCCATGCACGAGTTTTGCGCTTGCACCGGCTAGGGGAGCGCGGCGGTGCGGTACGGGCTGGCCAGCGGGGCAACGCATAGCCAGCCCGTGCCGGTGCTACCAGCGATAGACCGTCAAGTTATTCGTAAAGGCCGTGACCGCTCCGCTGATCTGGCTCGATCCTTCGATCTGGAACTGCATGTTGATGCTGCCCTTCGTCCAATGCTCGGCATGGATGGACGGAAGAGTTGCATTCACAAACGGGGTGTACACCTCATCCACGGTGACCCAATCGTGGGTAACCAATCCAGCGGGCGTGTGGTGTTCTCCGATCTGAACGTGGTGCCAGACGTTGGCCGTCCAGTTGGCGGGATTGCAGGGGATCTTGGTGGACTTCCAATGGTCATGACCATTCTTTGTGTCGCCATATTCCCAGAACCCGATCTCGCCTGAGCATTGCGTGGAGAGAATGACCGTGTCCCCATTTTCCAGGACGTGATTGACGTCCATCTCCAGGTTCCGCACTTCGCTTGGATTGGGGAAGAAGACATACAGGTCCAGGACAAAATGCGTCGACGTGGTGTCCTTGACAATATCGGTGCTCCAACGCTCGCCGGCGCGTTTTGTGTAGGTCATATCGAACTCCCGATCGTTGTCGTAGGGAGCATTGCTGACAGGGTACAGGGTTGTTCCGACCGACTCTCCCGGGGTACCGCCATCGTGGCCCTCGGTCCAATTCGTCGCGGCGTCCAAATCGCCGGACGAGATCGCATTGGGCGGAATGGATGGCGCGGTGGGTGGTTCTGCCGGGTCGGCCACGGTGAATGTGGTGGTAGATTCGGGGCACTCGCCCTTGCGGGTCCACGATCGGAAGTGCACCGTGTGGGTCCCGGGAGACAGAGCTTGACGCTGCACATCAATGTTGTAGGGCGTACGGGCCGAGAGGACAGAACGGTCCTCATCGATCGAGTACCCGAATCCCGTTGGCAGAGCACCCGCACATCCCGCGTTGTGGGCTCGTATCAGCACGGGCGATGAAATCCGTGTGCCGGCGGCTGGACTGCCCACGGTAATATCCGAAGCGAGCGCACGGAGTGAGCTGAGGGCAGTGAATCCGGCGAAGAGCACAACCAGAGGTAAAGACAGCTTGGTTGTGAGCGTCACCCGCGGGTGGCAAAAGTTGGGTTGTGTCATGTTTCTCCTGCTGGGGTGTGGGGAATCTCGGCGAAGGCGCAAAGTGAAGTTTAAAGTAGAACGCGATCCACAGCAGAGTCAATGGTTTGCGACTTTCACCTCATCCCTAAGTAATCTCTTGGAAGTTACTTGGACAGGCCTGCAGCATGGCGATGGTACCTAAGCGGGCCGTAGGCCCGGTCATGAACAGGGCTTTTGCCGGTGCGTTTTCCTCGCACGCTCCTGCAATCTCAGGCCGGACTTGTGGTCCCTCGAGACGCCGCGGACCAGGAAAAAGCTGGCGATTGCCCAACGCTCAGGTGTGGGCATAGAATGCGCACTGAAATCGTTTCCACAAAAGGAATCCATCATGCGCATTCTCGCTTCGCTCGCCGTCGCTGCTTTAGCTCTGGGCTGCCTCGCCGCGTCCGCTCAAAAGGCTGCTCCCTCTTCCTCGGTGGCTCTGACGCCGCCCATGGGCTGGAACAGCTGGAACTTCTTTGCCGAAAAGGTCACGGACAAGGACATACGCGCCGCCGCGGATAACCTGGTGGCCACCGGCATGAAGGATGCCGGGTACATCTACGTCAACATCGACGACACATGGGAGGCGGAGCGCGACGCGAGCGGTGTGTTGCGCACCAATTCGAAGTTCCCCGATATGAAGGCGCTGGCCGACTATGTGCATTCGAAGGGGCTCAAGATCGGCATCTACTCGGGGCCGGGAACCAAGACGTGCGGCGGCTTTGCGGCGTCCCTGGGGCACGAAGAGCAAGACGCCAAGATGTACGCCGAGTGGGGCATCGACTATCTCAAATATGACCTGTGCAGCTTTACCCCCGACGTGATGGAGAAGCAGGCGCCGAACGATAAGGCCGCGCAAATGCGCTTGATGTTTGCAGCGTACGAAAAGATGGGTAAGGCGCTCAAAGCGACCGGCCGGCCCATTGTGTTTTCGCTTTGCCAGTACGGGTGGGATTCACCCTGGGAGTGGGCGCCGGCGCTGGGCGGCAATTCATGGCGGACCACCGGGGACATCGATCCTACGTGGGACCGAATGTACGTGATTTTGAGCCAGCAGGAGGGGTTGGAAAAATATGCCGGCCCGGGACACTGGAACGATCCCGACATGCTGGAGGTGGGCAATGGGAAGTTGACGCTGGCCGAGAACCGCGCCCACTTCTCCATGTGGGCCATGCTGGCTGCGCCGCTGTTGGCCGGCAACGACCTGCCCAACATGAAGCCGGAGATTCACGACATCCTCACCAACAAGGACGTGATTGCCATCGATCAGGATGCGCTGGGCAAGCAGGGAGCGCGCGTCTATTCCGATGGCGAAGTCGAGGTGTGGACGCGGCATCTGGCCAAGGGCGCGCTGGCCATCGCCGTTCTGAATGCGGGCAGCGATCGGGTCTCGACCCATCCGTTCCACCTGAATCTCGCCAGGTTGGGGCTGCATGGCACGCAAACGGGCAAGGATTTGTGGACGGGAAAGACCGTGACTCTTGCCGAGGGCCAACCACTGGAGTTGGACAGCCACGACATTCTGCTGGTGCGGATCGATGCTCCCAAGTAGTGCCGTCCGCCTTTCTGGGCGGAAGAGCGTTCAGCTTGCCCGGCCCAGGCAAACCACGAACCAGGCGCGCGGGTCGGTCCAGGTCAGCTCGGGGACAAAGCCGGCAGAGGCCAGCAGGGTCTCTGCCTGCCCCGGCGCATATTTGTAGCTGTTTTCGGTGTGGATTCGTTCGCCCTTCCTGAAGTTGATTTCCAGGTCGAGACGCGGGAGATTCACGCGTTGCGCGGCGCCGCTCACCAGATGCATCTCCATGCGCGATTCGGCGTCGTTCCACACGGCGCGGTGGCGGAAGGCGTCCAGGTCGAAATTGGCATCGAGGTCGCGATTCAGCCGCGCCAGCACATTGAGATTGAAGCGGGCCGTGACGCGGGCTGGGTCGTCATAGGCGGCCAAAAGCGTGGCTTGGTCCTTGCGCAGGTCGACTCCCAGCAGCAGGGCATCGCCCGCGTTCAGGCCGGCGCGCAACCCTTGCAGCAGTCCAAGAGCTTGTGCGGGCTCGAAGTTGCCGATGCTGGAGCCAATGTACAGCACCAGGCGCCGCTCCCCTTCCGCGACGGTGTCCAATTCGAGGCCTTGTGTGTAGTCGGCGACGATCGGGGTCACCTGGACCGCGGGAATCTCGCGCTTCAGGCGCTGGCGCGCGATTTCGAGCGCGCTAGCGGAGACATCGACCGGTTCGTAGAGTACCGTCTCCTGGTGCTTCAGGGCGGCTCTGAGTAACAGGCGTGTCTTGTCCGCGGAACCGGCGCCGAGCTCGATGACGCGCAGTTTGCAGCCGTCGCGCTGCTCGTGCACCTCGGGGAGCGGCCGCGAAGCTTGAGCAATCATCGCGGCCGCGTCTGCGGCAAAAATGCCGCGCTCGGTGCGGGTGAGATAGTACTCCGGCAGGCGGGTGATCTCTTCGAAGAGGGCAGAACCGGCCTCGTCGTAGAACAACCAGGAGGGGAGCTGCTTGCGCGGCGCGGTCAGGCCAGCGAATACGGCCTTGGCAACGCCAAGGTCGACGATGGATGTGAGAGGGGGCGGAGCGGTCGTCGTCATTCGGTCCCTGTGATGGAGTGTTGTTCGGATTGTTCTGCTAGTCGGAAGGTTGTTTGGATGACCTGGAAATCGGCCAGGAAGCGCCCGGGTTTGGTCCGGCTAAGAAGCCAGGCGGATGCCGGCAAACTGCCAACGCGTCTCCGGAGGAAAGAAGTTGCGGTAGCTGGCGCGAATATGGGCTCCGGGGGTCACGCACGAACCACCGCGCAGCACCATCTGGCCGCTCATGAATTTGCCGTTATACTCACCCAGCGAACCGGGGAGAGGCTTGAAGCCGGGATAGCCGAGGTAGGCGCTGGCCGTCCACTCCCAGCAGTCCCCGAACAGCTGGATCGGCCTGTCCGTGGGGTGGGTAGGATCCTGGTTCGCGGCGGTTTCCAAAGCCGGAAGGGGCGTGAGTTGCCCGGAGTCGAGCAGATTTCCGGAGACCGTCTGCGCCACCGCCGCGGTTTCCCACTCGAACTCGGTGGGCAGGCGATGCCCTGCCCACCGCGCGTAAGCATCCGCTTCAAAATAACTGACGTGGCTCACGGGGACATTTTCCAGGCTGGCCAGGGGCAATTCGCCGAGGAGGGTGAAGATGCGCCAATCGTTGCTCGCTCGGCCGGTCGACCCTGTCCAATAGAGCGGCGCATGCCAGTCATGGGCGCGGACGGCGTCCCATCCGGCGGAGAGCCAGAGTTCAGCCCGGCGGTACCCGCCATCGGCAATGAAAGCCGCATACTCGGCGCAGGTCACCAGGCGGCTGGCGAGCCGGTAGGGGTCCAGCCAAACCCGATGCAGCGGCCTTTCGTTGTCGAAACAGAATCCCGGTCCGCTGTGTCCGGCCTCGCGCAGTCCGCCGGGAAATTCGTGGAAGCCGAGAGCGGGAATCTTGCCGGCATTGGACGTGGCCCCAATCCCCACCCCGGTTCCTTTGACGCCGGAAGCGGCCAGATTCAAAGCGCTCAATGCCAGTTGCCGGTCATGTGCAGTAGCTGGGTCTGGGTTGGCGAAGTCGTTGAGCGAAGGCGGCTGGTCGGCCTGATACGCCGGCCGCAACGGATTCGTGGAGAATGCGTGCAGAATATCGGTGAGCAGCAGTTCCTGGTGCTGCTCTTCGTGGTTGACGCCGAGTTCGATCCGCTTAACCGCCTCCAGGGCGGAATGGCCATCCAGTTGCCGCTCCGCCAGGCGATCGAAAAGGCCTTCCATGGCGAGGTCGACATGGGTCCGGAAGCGGAGCACCTCTTGCAGGCCGGGTCTGGAAAACGAGGCGCGCAGGCGCTTCTCCGGAATCGCCGAGAAACTTTGGTAATAGCTGTTAAAGAGCCAGGGAAAGTCCAGGTTGAAGAGGCGATAGCCGGGGAGGAACTCGCGCAGTACGAAGGACTCAAAGAACCAGGCGGTGTGGGCCAGGTGCCACTTGGCGGGAGATGCTTCCGCACAGGATTGCACCATCATGTCCTCTGGCGTCAATGGTTCGCACAGCGCCATGGTTCGGCGGCGCGCGGCCTTGAATCGCTCGGCCAGGCTGCTGGTCGCAGTACACCCACTGGTTGCAATCACGGCTTGCTCCTCTCGCTCGGTGGTTCAGTCTATCCCGAAATGCATTTCTTGGTACCAAATTTCCCGAAAAATCTCGGAGTGGTCAGTTTTATCCGGCGCACAGCGACCATCCGGTGCTGTAATATGTGATGTTTTGATGCACGGAGCGATGAATTCGATGGGTCGCTCCATCCCTTCTTAAGGAGGGAAACATGTCTCGATCACTTCTGACCCCCACGCGCCCGCTGCTCGCGCTGGCCGCCGCTCTGATTCTCGAGTGTTCTACGGTGTCTACACCCACCGACGCGCAAATTCCCTCGACAGCCGAACCTTCCAGCCTGCAGGCTCCCGCCGCCGCAGCCCCTCAACTCTCTTCCGGGGCTCCCGACCCGCAGCCGGCGCCCACCGCCGAAGAAGTGGGGGATGCGCTCATGAGCCACCAGCGATACCAGGCGGCCATTGAGGCGTACAAGAAGGCCCCGAAGGATTCCGCGGACGTCTGGAACAAGATGGGCATCTCCCATCAGATGATGTTCAACGCCGTAGAGGCATCCCGGTGTTATCAAATCTCGTTACGCCTGAACGCCAAAAACTCCCGCGTGATGAACAACCTGGGCACGATCTACGATTCGCTCAAGCAATACAGCAACGCCGAGCGCATGTACCGCAAAGCCCTGAAACTCGAGCCCAATTCCGCCCTGATCTACAAGAATCTGGGGACCAACCTGCTGGCGCAGCATAAGCATAAGAAGGGTTGGGAGGCTTACAAGGCCGCTTTGCAATTGGATCCGCAAATCTTCCAGAACAACAGCAGTCCGCGGGTGCAGAACCCGGCCTCGGTTGAAGATCGCGGCGCCATGAACTTCTATATGGCCAAAGGATGCGTGCGTGCCGGGATGAACGACTGTGCCATCGACTACCTGCGCATGGCGCTGAACGAGGGCTTTACCAACCCCAAGAAGATCCAGGCCGACGAAGAGTTTGCGGGGCTTCGGAACGTTCCCGCCTTCCAGCAGTTATTGGCTGCGCAAAGGCAGCAATAGACTCGGTACACCTTGTAGATTCGCGGTATGAAGTCCGCCGCAAGGAGCGAAAACGCCTCGACCTGTGGATATTCGCTCGGTGCTGGCGTTCCCCGAGGTTCTGGAGCGGTTTCGGGAATCGGGGAGCCCTGAATTCTATTGGTATCCCACCCTTCCCGCAGGGAAAAGCGGAAAGGAGGGGGCACGGGGGCTACAGAGAAAGCGAATACACCCTAATGGGAGTGACCGTGGTGAGAGTGGTCATGGGCCGCCATCTCTTCCATCGGCACAACGCAGCCATGCAGTTCTTCGCAGCCGGTGTGCTCGAACTGGATCGTGGTGTGCGCAATCTGGAAGTGGTCCTTCAGCACGTGATTGAGCTTCACCAGGATGCAGGCGCTCTCCGAGGGTGGAATGTCGGCGATGGTCACATGGCAGGCAAGGGCGCGGGACTGCGACCCGAGGCTCCAGACGTGCAGGTCGTGGACGTTGAGGACGCCTTCGACGGCTTCCATTCCTTGACGAATCTCATCCAGCGAGCAGTCGCGCGGAGTGCCTTCCAGCAGGATGTTCAAGGTCTCTCGGACAATGCCCACGCTGGACCAGAGGATGAGGGCGGCGATCAACAACGACAGGACTGGGTCGATCCAGTTCTGCCCAGTGAACAGAATGCCCGCGCCACCGGCAATCACGGCCGCTGTCGAAAGCGTGTCCCCGGCCATGTGGAGGAAGGCGGACCGCATGTTCACATCGCGGGCGACGCCCCACAGCAGCGCGGCAATCACCCCGTTCATGAGCACGCCGGCGGCGGCCACAATCATCATGAGCCGCGGCTGCACCGCGACCGGCGCGGAGAGGCGGTGAACGGCTTCGAAGCCAATCCAGATGGAGATGACGATCAATGTGGCGGCATTGATGAAAGCCGCCACCACGCCGGCCCGCTGATAGCCGAAGGTCTTGGAATGGCTGGCCGGACGCGCCTGGAGATAGACAGCGACAAAGCTGAGCAGGAGCGCCAGGAAATCGGAGACATTGTGGCCGGCTTCGGACAGCAGCGCAAGCGAGTGAGCACGTAACCCTGCCACGAAGGTCAGGGCCACATAGGCCAACGTAGCCACGAGCGAAAACCGCAAGACAGTCTTGGTTTTGCCGGCTCCGGAACCCGCGGGCGCTGCGTGTACGTGCATTCAGCCAGTATACCGGGGGTGGGTATCGGCTTTCAACTCAACCCATGCCGCTGGGTGGGCGAGAGCGTTCGGCAACGCGCGCCGACGTCCTTGATTTCTGGTGAGTCCTGGTGCATTGTGGAAGTGCCAATGACATGCCAGCGAAATTCAACGTCCGGAAGGGCATCCTGCCAGTTTTGTTGGCCCTTTCTGGCTGCCTTGGGGTCCGCTCCGATTTCCGGCCCATTCTCCTTTCCCGCATGACCCTGCTGCCCCCGGTGACGCTTTGGGCCTGGGAGCGACGTGAAGACATGCGCGATGTCGATCCGCATCGGTATGCCATTGCTTACCTCGACCAGACGCTGTCGATTGAACTGACGGTTCACAGCCAGCCGCGCCGCAATCCCGTTGCCTTTTCCGCATCGGCGGTGCGCATGCCGGTGGTTCGGATTGAGGCGGGACGAAATGCGGTTCTCAACGACTTCAATCGCGGTCAGGCTGTCGATGCCATCCTGACCAGGGCTCGGGAACCCGGCATCGCCGCGCTGCAACTGGACTTCGATGCCACCCAGTCGCAAAGGGCGTTTTATCGCAGCTTGCTCGTCGATCTCCGCCAGCGGATGCCGGCCGATCTCCCTTTGTCCATCACCGCTCTCGCTTCCTGGTGCTCGTGGGATGGATGGCTGCATGGCCTTCCGATCGACGAGGCCGTTCCCATGTTCTTTCGGATGGAGCCGGATCGCCGGCGCGCGGCTTCTTCGCTGGAAGATTTCCAGATTCGAGAACCGCTCTGCCAGGGCTCGATCGGTGTCTCCACCACCGAACGCTGGCCCAGCGAGCGAGTGGGAAAACGCATGTACGTCTTTTCCGATCGCGGTTGGCAGGTGGATCGACTTGAAGCAGTTGAAAGGCAGATTCCATGAGATCGAGCCGGTGTTGGAGGACGAGCGCCCTCGCGGCTGTCCTGATTGCGCCTCTTTTTGTCGCTCAGGCCTGTGGGCCGGATTTTCACCCGGACACGTTTGTGCGCCGTAACGCGCCCGATAACAAGGCTGAGTTTGCCTTCGGGCGCTTGGGAATCGTTCAGGCCGGCTTTGACTCGAACGAGTACGCTGTCGCTTTTCGGTATCTGAATGGAGGCGTACTTTCCCATGAGGAGCACGATGCCTACGCTCCCCCGTCAGCCAGGGCCGCCGAGCAATTTCGCGATTGGAGAACGCTGACCCCGGAGCAGATTGCGGCGGCGCAGGCCGCGGGTCGGGAAGCGACCACAAACTCTTCCGCACCCGGCCAATGGCAGCTTCTGCGGGCAAAGTTCGCAACCGGCAGCGCCAGCGTGACCAAGCCCAACTTTCCCACCGATTATTCCGGTAATATCGTCTTCGACCCAAGCTACCTCAACTGCCCGGACGCAGCGTTCCTGACTGCAACAGCGACCTTGCAAAAGCGCTCGGAGGTTTGGACTGCGCAAAGCCGCTGGCTCGCCGACTGGATTCAGGCCCAGGACGCGGTGTTCTCGAACTGCGGAGGAAAGCAGATCGTTCTTCCTGTTGCAGCCGCGGCTGGAGCGCCGGCGCTGCTGCAGGCCGACCGTGCGTATCAGATCGCGGCGGCCGAGTTTTATGCCCGGCAGTACGATGCGGCCGCGCAGCAGTTTACAGCCATTGCCGCGGACAAGAACTCGCCCTGGAATGAATGGGGCCACTATCTGGCCGCGCGCTCGCTGGTGCGGAAGGCCTTTGCCCTGGGCAAGGCGACCGACCCTTACGGTGGCGACGTGGCCACTTATGACGACGCGACCATGCGCCAGGCGCAGAAGATCTTGGAAGCCGAATTGGCCGGGTCGCACCCAGCGCCCTCCCGGCTGGCCGTGGCCCGGGAGTTGAATTTCATCCGGATTCGCACCGAACCGGAGAGGCGGATTGCGGAGATTGGCGCGGCCCTCGCCGGGCCCGAGCCGGATCCGAACTTCAAGCTGGATCTGGATGATCTGAGCTGGGTCCTAGGCAGGAACATTTCCATCAAGAGCCCGCCGCCGATGATGGAGTGGATTGCCGGCTGGCGCGGCGCTGGTACGGCAGACGCTGCTTACCAGCATTGGCGCGAGGGCCGAGGTTTGCCTTGGCTGGTGATGGCGCTCGTCAAAGCGGGCGCCGCCGACTCATTTGCCCCTGCATTGCTCGCCGAGGCAGCTCGGATACCACCGGGCACTCCGGCCTACGAAACCGTTCTGTACCAGCGTGTGCGGCTGCTCATTGCTCTCCACCGCGATCAGGATGCTCGCGAGATTCTGGATGCCGAGATCGCTGCACTACATGGCAACGCCCCCGGCTCGCGGTTGAATGCGCTGCTCGGCCAGCGGATGCAGGTGGCGCGAAACTTCGACGAGTTTCTGCAATTCGCACCACGCACGGTCCTCGAACTGCAATCGGAAGGTTTTGCAGATCTGGAAGAACCATGTTTCGCGGCCAGGAGAGACAATCGGGCTTCCCCGCCTTGTTCTCCCGACAAACATCCGGAGGCGTTCGATACCGACTCGGTGGACATCTTCAATCGCGAGATGCCGCTGGAGTTGCTGGTGCGCGCGGCGGCAACGCCGACGCTTCCCGTGAAGTTGCGGCAGAACCTGGCCATGGTCGCGTGGGTGCGCGCTGTGATTCTGGAAGACGCAAGCGATGCGCAAAAGCTTGCGCCGTTGTTGCCTGCATCCCTGCGCTCCTCGGCGGCGGCGGGCGTTGGGTTCAAGGCCACGCTTGCCATCTTGCGCAATCCGGGGCTTCGTCCGTACCTCGAGCCCGGCGTTCCCCGTGTGGCTAGCTTTAGCGAGTTCAATGAACTGCGCGACAACTGGTGGTCCGGAATTCGGGAAGCGCCGTATGAAACTCCCTCAAATTTCAATCCCGAACCGGTTGACGCTTCTGTGTTTCTCGGGAAAGAGGTCGTGACAGTGGGTGAGGTCGAGTCGGCAAAGTTGAACCAGCAGCCGGGGGCGGTCGTGCTGCTGGGGCGCCGCGTCCTGGAACATGCGCGGCAGGATCCAACCGAGGCGGATGTTCCCGAAGCGCTGGCACTCACTGTGCGGGCCGGTCATTACGCGATCGAGGATGGGCGAAACAAGAACGAAAGCGCGGAGAGAACGGCCATTGGCAAGGCAGCATTCCAGCTTCTCCACAGCCGCTACGCGAGGTCTGACTGGGCGGCAAAGACGCGCTACTACTACTGACATTTCTCGATTCGGCTGTCGGAGAGTCAGTGGTCCCGGTGGCCGAGGGAGTCGACATCGACAGGCTCGGGGTCGGAGGGCAGACGGAACTGCGGCCCGGCCGCGCGCAAACCCTTCCATTGCTCCGCCACGACGATAGAGCTTTGCGGATTGCCGGGCTGGTAGCGTACCGAGCAGGGGAAACCGCCGCGCACCTGGCTCACATCCACGACGTGCAGCAAGTCTGTAATGTCCTGAGAACACTCGTAGTTCACGCCGCCGATCGTGTACTGAAACAACAGCATGGTCAGGGTTCGGCCATCCTCGCCGGGAATCTCATACGCGTCCAAAAGAGTTCCATCGACAATTCGTCCCGATTGGACCAGGAGGCTGCGGCGCGCGCGTTCCAGTTCTTCCGCAGTGGGCCGCTTGCGGAAGAAGAGCCAGTAGACCAAGCCGCCGGCAGCAATCAATACGCACAGGCCGGTGGCGATCATCCATGGATGGAGGCTGTCGAAGTTCATGGACGAGGGGACACCACCTTTGTGGTCCCACTATGAGGATACAGCAGCTTGAATTCAGAGTTGGGGCGTCGGGGACAAAGCCGGAAGCCGGTTCCTCACTGCGATATACTCGTGTCTGTATCTTGCACGGTTTCTGTCTTGCTCAGTGGCTCTTTTGCGGAGGATTTTCTTGATTTTAGGCACCGGTTCCGAAGGGTCACAGCCTTCCCAGAAGGGTAATCCGCAGGCGAGGCGCATTCGCTCCACGACCGTGGTTTGCGTGCGCCGCAATGGTGATGTGGTGATGGCCGCGGACGGGCAAGTAACGCTGGGCGACCACGTGCTGAAGCATTCCGCGAAGAAGATCCGGCGCCTCTACCAGGACAAGATCCTGGCTGGTTTTGCCGGTTCCACCGCCGACGCGTTCAGTCTGTTTTCGCGCTTTGAATCCAAGCTGGAGCAGTATGCGGGGAACCTGAACCGTTCGGCTGTGGAACTGGCCAAGGATTGGCGGACCGACAAGATGCTGCGTAACCTGGAAGCTCTCCTGCTGGTGGCCGACAAGGGCCAGACGTTTTTGATCTCCGGATCGGGCGACGTGATCGACCCCGATGAACCGCTGGCTGCGATCGGCTCTGGCGGAAGCTATGCCACGGCTGCCGCCCGGGCCTTGCTCGAGAACACCGATTTGTCCGCCCGCGAGATAGCCGAGAAAGCCATGAAGATTGCCGGCGAAATCTGCATCTACACCAACGACCGCATCACGATTGAGGAGTTGAAGGGCTAGCGGTACGCCGCGCTTCCCTGCCTATTCATGGCCATTTATTTGCCCGCATCCGCTGAAGAACAAGACGTCTCACTGGACGAGTTGACGCCGCGCGAGATCGTCGCCGAGCTCGACAAGCACGTGGTCGGCCAAAAGGCCGCGAAGCGCGCGGTAGCCATCGCTCTGCGCAACCGGCAGAGGCGGCAGAAGCTTCCTCCGGACATCGCCGACGACATCATGCCCAAGAACATCATCATGATTGGGCCGACAGGCGTGGGGAAGACGGAGATTGCGCGGAGACTGGCCAAGCTCACCAACTCCCCGTTTCTCAAGGTCGAAGCCTCCAAGTTTACCGAGGTCGGCTACGTTGGGCGCGATGTGGAGTCGATGATTCGGGACTTGGTGGAGATCGCCATCGACATGGTGCGCGAGGAACGGCTGGAAGAGGTGGAAGACAAGGCCGAGATGAATGCCGAGGAGCGGCTGCTCGATGTGTTGCTGCCTCCTCCGCCGGCGCCTACTCCCGCGCAGGAAGGTCAACTCACTTTACCGGGCTCCGACAGCTATCAGCGGTCGCGGGAGAAGTTGAGGCAGCAGTTCCGCGAAGGCAAGCTCGACGACCGGCAGGTGGAGATCGACGTGCGCGAACGCGGCACACCGCAGTTCGGCATCATCAGCAATCAGAACCTTGAGGACATGGAGATGAACCTCAAGGATATGCTGCCGAACATCTTCGGAGGCGGATCGAAGAAGCGCAAGATGAAGGTAGTCGACGCCTTCGATTACCTGGTGCAGGAAGAAGAGGGCCGGCTCATTGACATGGATCAGGTCAATCGAGTGGCCGTGGAAAGAGTCGAGTCAAGCGGCATCCTGTTCCTCGACGAGATCGACAAGATTGCCGGGCGCGAAGGCTCGCACGGACCGGACGTGTCGCGCGAAGGGGTGCAGCGCGACATTCTTCCCATTGTTGAAGGCACCACGGTGAATACGCGTTACGGCATGGTCCGCACCGATCACATCTTGTTCATTGCCGCCGGCGCGTTTCACGTTTCCAAGCCCAGCGATCTGATCCCCGAGTTGCAAGGGCGCTTCCCGATTCGCGTGGAGTTGCAGTCGCTGACCGTGGACGATTTTCTGCGCATTCTCACCGAGCCTAAAGCGTCGCTGACCAAGCAATATACGGCTCTGCTGGAGACCGAAGGCGTGCGCCTGGAATTTGCTCCGGACGCATTGCGCGAGATCGCCGAGTTTGCTTTCAAGGTGAACGAGCAGACGGAAAACATTGGCGCACGCAGGTTGCACACCATCATGGAGCGCGTGTTGGAGGATGTCAGCTTCCTGGCTCCCGACGTGGCCCGCCGCGCGCCGGATGACGAAGCCGCCGCGGCGCTAAGCGAAGCCATCAAATCCGAGTCGTCCACGCCGCTTCCGTATGAAGAGCGGATGACCGCTTCGGGGCCGGAAAAGACGTTCTCGATCAACGCCGACTACGTGAAGCAGATGGTCGCTTCGGTGGTGAAGGATCAGGATTTGAGCCGGTACATCCTGTAGAAGCGATCGGGGCTGATCCATCAATTTCGGCGGATGAAGCGGCGGTATCTTCCGTTAATATTCACCCATGCGTCCTTTCCGAGTCTTTCTAGCAACTGCCTCCCTCTGCTTGTCTCTCTTTCCCGCCGTGGCTCAAGTGAAAGAGAGTGGAGGAGACTCAGGCAAGGTCGCAGGCAAGTCTGCATGGTTAACGCTGAGCCCGGAACAGAAAGCACAGACGCTGGCGTTCGCCGATCCTTACAGAGATTATTTGCGCCATGCGAAGTCCGCCGCGCTCTCTGAAGCGGAGTTGACGCGCCTTGCGCACGCTGCGCGTTTTGAGGACTTTACTTCACCGTCGCAGGTGAAGCCCGGTGCGCGCCTTATTCTCCACAATCGGGGACGCTCGGTGTTGTTCGCCGTCATCGGCAGCGATCCTATTGAATCGGGTTCGCGGATGGTCGCCGCTCATCAGGACTCGCCGCATATCAACCTCAAGGCGCGGCCTGTCGTCAATGCACCGGGTTCCGTCGCGCTGCTCAAGACCATCCCGTACGGCGGCATCAAGCGCTACCAGTGGGCCAACCTGCCCATGGCCCTGGTGGGCAGGATTGACACTTTGGATGGCCGTCACATCGACGTCAATATCGGATTTGCGGCCGGCGATCCGGTCTTCGTCATTCCCGATGCAGCCCCGCACTCCGATCGCCTGTTGCGCACGCGTACCTACACGGAAGTTTTTTCCGGCGAAGAGATGAACCCGGTCATCGGCAGTATTCCAGGCCCGGATTCGACGGTTGCCGATGAGGTCATGGCCGCACTGCGCCAGCGCTTCAAGATTCGCGACGAGGATCTGGTGGCCGCGGAGCTTGAACTGGTGCCTGCCACGCAACCCGCCGATGTGGGTATCGATGGCGGACTGATCGGTTCCTGGGGGCAGGATGACAAGCTCTCCGCGTATGCCAGCACTCGTTCGCTCTTGGATCTGAAGGGCACTCCGAAGAAAACAGCGTTCGCCTATATCACCAACTTTGAGGAAGTTGGCTCGGTCAACGATACCGGCGCCGGCTCGCAGTTCCTTGATTCGGCCCTCACCGAGTTGATCGACGCGCAAGACAAGCCGGCGACCGCACTTTCCGTCCGCAATGCTTTGGCCCATGCCGAGGTTCTCTCCGCCGATACGAACGACGGCGTCAATCCCATCTTCCCGCAGAACTCTGAGAACTCGAATTCATCTGTCGTTGGCTTTGGTGTAGCGATCAAGCGATACGGGGCCGGTTTCGATCCCAACTCGGAGTTCACCGCACGCGTCCTTCACTTACTCGATACAAACCACATAGCCTGGCAGACGCAAACGCCCAAAGTGGATGTCGGCGGCGGCGGCACCATTGGCGGTTTTCTCTCCATGCGCAATATGGAAGTTCTGGACGTAGGAATCCCACTTCTTTCCATGCATGCGACCTATGAGATGTCTTCCAAGGTAGACCTTTGGTCTTACTACCGTTTCATGCTGGCTTTCTATTCCATGGAATAATCGCGGAAAGCTGGTGCTTTTTTTGCTTGTCTACCTTCGAAAGTGTCTGCTATTTTTCTCTTGTACCTCGGCAGTCCGCGCCTTGCAGTGAATCAGCGGACTCTACCTGCACTCTCCTGCTTCTGAGGGAATGTGGATGGGGGCGTTTCAGAGCACCTGGGGAAGGTGTGCCTGCGCCGACTCATCTGCCAGCCCTTTTCCCGCGCATCCAAGGCATCGGAACCAAGAAGGAGAGACACCATGAATTCTCAAGAACATCACCACAAGATCAACTACATCGAGTTTTCTTCCACCGACATCGAGCGGACAAAGCACTTCTATGCGGCCGTGTTCGGCTGGACATTTCAGGATTGGGGGCCCGACTATGTCAGCTTTCAAGGAGCGGGCATCGATGGAGGCTTTGTAAGGCGCGAGTCGCAGGAGGCGCCTGGAAAGCCGGCGCCACTCGTCATCCTTTATTCATCGGACCTTGCTGCCACTGAAATTGCGATTCGCCTCGAAGGCGGCGGCATCGTTGTGGAGACGTTCGCCTTCCCCGGCGGCCACCGCTTTCACTTCTCTGACGGCGCTGGGAATGTGTTGGGAGTCTGGTCAGAATGAGAGCTTCCGGCTTGTGCGCTTCCAGGTCTCCTTCGTGGGACCTGGATCAGCCGTTTTCCCGGATTGCAAGGCGAATTGAAGGCTCAGCGGACGGCATGCAGAATCAGTTTGCAAATCCTCCCAGTGCAGGTGTAGCACTATAACGTCCCCATCCGCTCTTCTTGTCAGTCTCTTTCCGTCCTCATAAAGATACCTTCGGCTTTCGCGTAAAACGATTGGCAAAGCTGTTGTGCCGGCGGATCAGGCTGTGGCGCCTTCCCGCCGTCGGCCGGACCCTTGTCAGCAGAGGCCAGCGACATCATGGAATCGAGGCTTGGGATGAGAAAGGTAAGATGGCAACGCGTTGCCATTACGATTATGTGTTCCTTTGCACTTGCCGCGGCTGGGCCGGCCAAAGCCCAGATCGGCGTTTCCAAGTCGGATGTGGTCTGGATCGGCGTTGCGATCGGCGCCATCGGAGCCGGCATCGGGGTGGGCATTTACTACGCCGTCCACCATAGCCAGACCCTCACAGGCTGTACGGTTTCCGGAGCGAATGGCCTCCAACTGCAAGACAAGGGCGACCAGCGGACCTATGCCCTGGTGGGGGCCGTCACCGCCATCAAGCCGGGAGACCGGATTCGCGTTTCCGGAAAGCGGCTCAAAAAGTCCGCTGAACTGCCCCCGCAATTTCTGGTTGATCATTTGGCCAAGGACTACGGCACCTGTCCCGCGAGTCCTGCCGGGCCTAGTTGACGGTTGGCGGAAGCATGAGCGGCTTGCGCGGGCTGAGTTCCTCCCGGACCAGGGTGAGGCCAAGGATGCAACGTTCAAATCCGTCGGAAAGCCGCGCAAACAGCGGCGCCTCCTGCTCATATTCAAAAAGGTTGAACTGGCTGACGATGAAATAGCTCTCCTTACCTGCGTGAATGAGTTCGCCGAGGCTGGGATGGTTGCGGCGGTGACGCCGATCGGAGCCCGTCGCTTCCGGATACATGCCTGCCACAAACAGCGCGTAGTCGCCGATATGCTTGCGCAGGGCACGCTCAGCATCGAAGGAGGGGGCAGTGCCGTGCACGGGGTCAGAAGCGTCGATCATCTCGTGCAGCCGCTCAATGGGGTGTCCGTCTTCGTCGCGCACTTGATAAAGCTTGTCCGATTGGGAAAACTCGCACAGCAAACGGGCAACGTATGCCGTCACATCGGGATCGTTCAGGCCCAGCTTGCCTTCGTAGCTGTTGCGAACAGCTTGCTGAAAGAAGGGTTCGAGCGGATGAGACGAAGTCTGCATACCCACCTCCCACGACTACACGCGCAGCCGGTTTGCTTATGAGGCACGACCGGATGCTCGAGCGCAGTGAGCCGGGAAATCCTGCCGCCGCCTGTTGAATAGCTTTGACAAAGACTCTATCGGAAAAGTTGTGAGATTCAACAGGGAGGAAGCAACTTTGTTAGCAGACTGTAACATTGACTGCGAATCAGGTCTCGCTCAAATAAAACGAGGGCAGACCTTTGCGGGCTGCCCTCATTGAGGGGTGGACGGGAGGATCAAGCCGCTGTGGGCGTACGAGACTCGATCTCCGCGAGGCGATTGGCGAGCAGAGACTCCAGCTTGACCAGCGCGGCCGAAAAGCCTTCAATGCCTTCCTTCAGCTTGTCGGTGGCCATGCGGTCGGCCGCGTGCATGGAGTCAAATGTCGCCTTGTCCACATTGAGCCTTACGATCACAGCCTGCTTGGCTGCTTCGGGATCGAGCTTACGCGGCAGGTCACCTTGCGTCGCTTCCAACTCGCCCAGCAATTGGGGAGAGATGGTCAGCAGATCGCTGCCCGCCAGTTCCTTGATCTCGCCGATGTTGCGGAAGCTGGCGCCCATGACCAGGGTCTTGTACCCGAATTTCTTGTAGTAGTTGTAAACACTGGTCACAGACTGCACGCCTGGATCGTCGGCGCCCACATAATCCTTCCCGGTGTCCTTCTTGTACCAGTCCAGAATTCGTCCTACGAAGGGGGAGACCAGTGTCACGCCCGCATCGGCCGCCGCCACGGCCTGATGAATGCCGAATAGCAACGTCAGATTGCAGTGGATGCCTTCTTTCTCCAGGACCTCGGCGGCGCGAATCCCTTCCCAGGTGGAGGCGATTTTGATGAGGATGCGCTCGCGGCCAATGCCGGCCTTATCGTATTGGGCGATGATGGAGCGCCCCTGCGCGATCGTCGCGTCTGTGTCGTACGACAGGCGGGCATCCACTTCGGTGGAGACGCGGCCCGGAATGATGGCCAGAATCTTCTTTCCGAACGCGATGGCCAAGTGCTGAAACGCCAGGTTGGCGACGTCCTTGTCCGTAGCGCTCTCGCCGAGTTCCTCGCGCGCCTCTTTCAGCACGCTGTCGACGATGGGCTGGTATTGCGGCAACTGCGCGGCCGCTGTGATGAGGGATGGGTTCGTGGTCGCGTCTTGGGGACGAAACTTCTCCATCGAATCGATGTCGCCGGTATCGGCAACGACCACCGTGTAATTCCGCAACTGTTCGAGCAGGTTCGGCATAGTTCCTCCTAGGGGAAGGCCGGCCCAATGTTGGCCTGGGGCGGAAGCCATTCGGGACCAGTGTACAGCTATTTCAGATGCAGAAAATCAACGGACGGTGCATTTTGGAGGCGTTTCGGCGTTAATCCGCCTCCGGCTGGAAGGTGTTCACCAGCACCCCCAGGCCGGGAATGCTCACTGCAACCCGGTCTCCGGCCTGGAGCGGACCCACGCCGGCGGGCGTTCCGGTCAGAATCAGGTCGCCCGGCTCGAGCGTAATTGCGGCGCTGATGTAGATCAGCAACGCCGGAATGGAAAATATGAAGTCGAGCGTGGATCCGTGTTGGCGCACTTCGCCATTGACACGTGTTTCGAGTGCCAGACCGGCTGGCGGATCTACCTCGTTGCTGACTACAGGGCCGACGGGGCAGAACGTATCAAACCCCTTGGCGCGGGTCCATTGGCCGTCTTTCTTTTGCAGATCGCGGGCGGTTACATCGTTGGCAAGGGTGTAGCCGCGAATCAGGGACCGCCAGTCTTCCCCGGGCTTGAGCTTGCTGACACGGCGGCCCACCACCAGGGCCAGTTCGCCTTCGAAGTCGACGCGCGCTGAAACCGAGGGCATACGCACCACGCCGCCCGGGGCGAGCAAGGACGACGGCGGCTTGAAAAACAGCAAGGGTTCGGCAGGAACCTCGTTGCCCAGTTCTTTGGCGTGGTCGCGATAGTTCCGTCCCACGCAGATGATCTTGGACGGTGTCACCGGGGCGAGCAGCGTGGCTGAGGCCAGCGGCATGGGCTCGAAGCTGCGGGTTGCCGACGTAGATCCGCTATTCGTGAGGCGAACGAGCAAGTCCTCGTCCGGAGCGGGTTCCAGGCCGACAATCCATGGTTCATTGTTCCGGATTTCCACCTTGCCGTAATGGTGCTGGCCCTCGAACAAGAAACGGCAGTATTGCATGAAGGTTCCTCAGAGCTTGATTTTGGCTGGATCCAGGATCGCCTGCGACCGCCAAGGACATTCTAAGGAGGATATCCGCTTGCTGGCGTCGGTATCCAGAGGGAGGCAAACCGGACACGGATTGCGGAGCGATAAACGCCCTCCGGTGTGCATGAAAATGTAAGATGGAGCCACAAGGATCTTCCCCATGTCCACGACCACTGCCTCTTCCATCGAAGCCCTTCAAAGCCGTTCCGAACGGCTAGCCCTGAGCCAGCTCGCACCCGGTACCGTCCAGTCCGAGATTCGCGCCATGTCGACGGCCTGTGAACAGATCGGCGGCATCAACTTGGCGCAGGGAGTTTGCGACACACCGGTGCCCGCACCGGTGCAGGAAGGCGCCATTCAGGCGATCCATGACGGCCACAACATCTACACGCGCATGGATGGGATCGCGCGGCTGCGCAACGCGATTTCCGCAAAGCAACAGCGCGATTACGGTTTGACCTACGATCCGGAGACGGAGGTGCTTGTTGCCTCGGGAGCGACTGCGGGCCTCCACGCGGCGTGCATGGCGCTGCTCAATCCCGGGGACGAAGTCATCCTCTTCGAACCGTTCTATGGCTATCATGTTTCGACTCTCAAATCGCTGCGCATGAGTCCGGTTCTGGTGGCTCTGCACCAGCCGGACTGGGCGTTGGACGTCGAGATTCTCCGAGCCTCCATCACGCCCGACACGCGCGCCATCATCCTGAACACCCCTTCAAATCCGGGCGGCAAGGTGTTCACCCTTGCGGAGATTGAGGCGATTGCCACGGTCTGCCAGGAGCACGACCTGTTTCTGTTTACCGACGAGATTTATGAGTACTTCGTCTACGACGGCGCGCGTCACATCTCGCCCGCTACCCTGCCTGGCATGCGGGAACGGACCATTGTGATCTCCGGATTCTCGAAGACGTTCAGCGTTACCGGTTGGAGGCTCGGCTATGTCACGGCCGACAAGCAATGGATGGGCGCGATGAGTTACTTTCATGACCTCACCTATGTTTGCGCTCCGTCTGCTCTCCAACATGGGGCGGCTGCAGGGCTGGAGAAGCTGCCGCCCAGTTTCTACACCCAGCTAGCGCTCGATCATCAGGACAAGCGTGCCCGCATCTTGTCGGCGCTGACCGATGCGGGGCTCACGCCGACCACTCCGGCGGGAGCGTACTACGTGTTGGCCGATGCAACCCGCCTTACGGGGAAAACAGCCGCCGAGAAGGCACGTCACTTACTGGCCGTGACCGGCGTGGCTGCCGTGGCGGGAAGCGCCTTCTTCCGACCTGGAGGAGGTGAGAATCTGCTCCGGTTCTGCTTCGCCAAGAAGGATCGTGATTTGGACGAGGCTTGTGCGCGGCTCAGAAAACTTGCTTGAACGCGATCAGTAAGGCGGCTTGGCGTATTGGAAATTCGAGCAGCTCATCATCTGTGCGGCCGCCCAGGTGCGCGCTCTTTCAATTGTTATTTCAATTGTTAAATGTTGGGCGGTTTTGTTGACTTCGAGCAAGGCGCGTGGGAGAGTGTGTTGTTGTTCGCGCGTTGAATCCGCCAAAACCGGGCGCGAGTGAGGGCCTCCTATGCCGACCAAACTCAACCTCGCCGGGCCGCACGGTCAGCTTTATGCCGATCCCAAGCCAAGCACCGACGAAGACGCTTTCCAGGTCAACAACACCAGCGCGGCGTATTACAGCTCGCCGTATTACCTGGCCAACAAGAATCTCGTTCAACCGATTCCGTCGCCGCGCAAGGGTATGCCGCCGTATCTCGACTTGTCGGATTATTTGCCAGCGGACATGATGTCGGCCATCGAGACGGCGCAGAGCATCACCTTTCATTCGGTGGGAGACACCGGCGCGGCGAAGGTCTCGGCTCAACAAAGTGCGGCAACGGCCATCGGGGAACAGGCAGCTGTTGCCGATGCGATGGTGGCCGACGTGCAGGGGGGCGTAAATGCACCGGCGTTCTTCTTTCATCTCGGTGACGTAATTTATAACTTCGGCGAAGCGCAGTATTACTACGACCAGTTTTACGAGCCGTATCGAGAGTACGACCGGCCCATCTTCGCCATTCCGGGCAACCATGACGGCATGGTTTTCGGATCGAGCTCCAGCGCGCCGCAAGTTCCAACGCTGACGGCCTTCCTGACTAATTTTTGCGCAGCCACGCCGGAGCCATCTCCGGATGCATTGACCATCATGCGCAGTGTGATGACGCAACCCGGCGTCTACTTCACGCTCGATGCACCGTTCGTTTCCATCATTGGTCTTTATAGCAACGTGCTTGATACCGGCGGGGGGATCATCTCTTCACAAGGGGGCAAGTATCCAATCGTCGACGATCAGCTTGCGTTTCTGACCTCCGAGTTAACGCGGCTGAAGCCCGATCGCGAGGCCGGGAAGCGGGCCATCATCATCGCCGTGCACCATCCGCCGCTCTCTTGCGATGCCAAGACTGGAGGCAGCGGCGGCCTGATGCAGGACATCGATGCATGCTGCAAGGCTGCCGGGCTTGGGCCGGACATGCTGCTCTCGGGTCACGCGCATCTCTATCAGCGTTTCACGCGAACGGTGAATGGGCGGCAGGTGCCTTACATCGTTTCCGGTTCCGGCGGCTTTGCGGTGACTCCTCCGCAAGCGGGCGTGCCACCCGCGGGTACGGTTGTGGGTGACCACAAATTGGAAGTGGATCCGATCCTTCAGTTTGGTTATCTCAAGCTGGTCACCAATGCGAAGACGCTGACCGCGACCTTCTACAGCACTCCGCGAGGAGGCCCGGTGAAAGAACTCGATTCTGTCACCGTCGACCTGGTGAAAGGTGTGTTGACCGCGGGAGGCTCTGCGTCAGCGCCGGCGCCACGACCCACGCATAAGCCTCAGCCAGCGCCAAAACCGAAGAACCCCAAGTCGCCGCCGAAGCCGAAGGGTCCGCATCCTACGCCAACCAAGGTTGGAACGAAGAAGAAAGCGCGTTGATAATCGCTCTCAGAAGATGCAGGTCTGAAGCTGAGATTCACCGTGACGCAGCAACCCGCAATTCGGAAATGGAGACTCAAGATGAATCGACTCCGCTGTCCCTTTTTCTCACTCCGCATCGTCAGCCTGGCCAGTGTTTGCGTTGTGCTTGGAGTCTTATGCTTGGCCAGTGCTGCCATGCTGCGAGCGCAAGACCCCCTGGACGGCCTCTGGCAAGGGTATGACGGCGAGTGGCGGCATGTTTCATCGCAGCTGATCGCGTTGGCCGAAGCCACTCCAGAAGAAAAATTTGCGTGGCGTCCGGCCCCGGGGGTGCGCTCCACGAGCGAAGTCTATATGCACATCGCGATGGCCAACTTTTACCTCCTCAGCATCACCGGGCCCAAGATGCCGGACGATCTGAAGGAAGACGCGGAGAAAACCGTCACCTCGAAAGCCGATGTCATCCGATGGCTCAAGCGTTCGCTCGACGCGGTCAAACAGGCACATCTGAAGGAGACGCCTCCCCACCTTGCTCGGAAAGTGCGCATCGAGAATCGCGACTCAACGGTGGACGGAATGTATCTGCGCATCATCGTGCACGCCAACGAGCACATGGGACAGCTAGTCGCCTATGCCCGCATGACTGGGGTGGTCCCACCATGGTCGGTCAAGGCCCCTTGAGCCTCACCCTAGCGTACGGCCGACCAGATCGCCAGGTTCACGCCGATCATCAGTACCGCCGCGCCGGGGATGAGAAGGAGTGCACGCTTCAGGCGCTCCGGATCGTCGCCCGCAATGGCTCCAATGATCCTGGAACTGACGGCCAGGCCCGCCCAACCGCAGGTGATCACAAAGCCGATGGCGGTGGCGCTCATGTGCGGAAACGTATTGCCCACGATGGCCAGCGTGGTGGGGAAGACCGGCGCCATCGCCAATCCGGCAATGAACACGAGCACCGCTGCCGCAGTGGCGCTGCGGGTGCGCAGCATCAGGAATGTGGTTACCGCCATGGCTACCGAGGAAGCCAGCGTGACTTCAACAGCGGGGACGTGAATAAGAATGGGCGAAACGCCAACCCGCCCCACTAAAAGCCCCAGGGCAAAGCCCAGGGAGAGGATGTTGAGCGCGCGCGATTCCGGGATCCCTTGGCTGATCAAGTGGCGTGGCAGCCAGTTCCACACGCCCACTTCGCAGGTGATGTAGAGAAAGAGGAAGAAGCCGAGCAGGAAGAGAAGCGGATGTCCGAATACGGAGCCTGCCTCCGCCAGCACAAAGCCGCTGGGGCTGGTGGGTTTAGGCATGTTCGCCAGCGTCTGTACCAGCAGGGCGATCACCGTCAGAGACGCGACGGTGTAACAGACGCGCACCCAATTGTGCTTGAAGAGATTGGCGCTGATGAAGGGCGTCGTCAATCCACCCAGTCCGAAAAAAAGATTGACCAAGTTCAAGGCCGTAGCGCGATGCGCTTCGCTGACACCGCTCACCAGCGCATTGGCGCCGGTTACGACGATGCCTCCGCCCACGCCGAGGAGGAAGAGCAGGAAGACAATGTGGTCGAATCCCCTGGAGCGGGGTAGCCAGAAAAGCGCAATGGCGATCAGCGCAAGTCCCAGGATGAGCCCAACCTTGTCGCCCTGGGAATCGAGGAGGGGCCCCACGCCGACCGACGCAATCATCAGGCCCAGCGCCTGGGAGAAGGCGATGGTTCCATTCTGCGTGGGGGTGAGCCGGAAGCGGTCGGAAAGATCGGGCAGAATGGTGCCGAGCATGGCGGCAATCATTCCGTAGACAAAGATGGCCACGATGGCCGCAAAGATCAGCACGAGGGGAAGGTCCTTTCCGGGGCGAGCTTCAGGGACCGCAACAGTGTACGGGAGTCTGCCCCGCGTCGTGAACTGCAATTCGATGCACACGATCCGGTCGATCGTGGCCTGCGCTGATTTCGGTCTCCCGACTCCGTTAGACTGCCAATAGAGCGATGCAAGCAGCGATCAGCGAAGAGGACCGATGGCGGTGTGCGGGCAGGACGGCAGCGGGCGTTGGGCTCGTCCTGGGGATGGCGCTCACCGGGTGTGGCACGCCTGGCGCGCCTTTGCCGCCGTCGCTCAAATTGCCTGACACGTTGAATAACCTGGTTGCCTCGCGGACCGGGGATCGGGTCTCGCTCAAGTGGACCATGCCCCGCAAGACGACGGACAAGCTGCTGATCGCGGGCAGTGTTCCGGTTCGAGTCTGCCGCAAAGAAGGAGCGGGGCCCTGCCAGTTGGTTCCTGGTGAGCTCAACTTCGCGCCGAATGCCGCGGGGAGCTTTTCGGAGACCTTGCCTTCCGCTCTGGCTTCCGGTTTGCCGCGAACTCTCACGTACTTTGTCGAGTTGACGAATAGCAAGGGTCGCTCCGCGGGCTTTTCCAACGGCGCAACTTTGGTAGCGGGCGCGGCGCCATCCGCCGTGCAGGGATTGTCTGCCGAGATGCGCAAGCAGGGCGTGGTGCTGCGCTGGGATACGGAACCCGGTGCTGGCTCATCCCGGAGCCTGGTGCGTTTGCAGCGCAGGTTGCTCGACTCGCAGACCAGCGCTGATTCGAGCCCGAGGGAGAAGCGACGGGAGGGCCCCCTCGCTCCGGAACGGGAACCAATCGAGCAGAGCTTGCTGGTCGATCCATCGGACGGCTCCGGAGCCCCTCCGGGTCGAACCCTGGACAAGAGCGTTCTCTTTGGGCGGACTTACGAGTATCGCGCCCAGTATGTGGAGCGTGTCACGATAGGAGCCCAGACCCTCGAACTCGTTGGCCCGCTCTCTGGTCCGATTCAGATCAAGACAGAGGATGTGTTTCCGCCCGCGGTACCGATCGGCGTGGCTGCCGTGGCCACGCAGGGCGACGCCAATTCGGGGGGCGAACTGTCCATTGACCTGAGCTGGCAGCCGGTCAGCGATCCGGATGTGGCCGGCTACGCAGTGTACCGGCGTGAGGGAAGTCACGAATGGCAGCGCATTTCGCCGCCGCAGCCGGTCGTCGGTCCGGGATTCCACGATGCTCATGTCGAGGCCGGTCACACCTACCGCTACACGGTCACCGCTCTCGACCAGGGCGGGCGTGAAAGCGCTCGTTCCGTTGAGACGCAGGAGACAGTTCCGGCCTCCTGATCCGCCAGCGCCTGTGTGTTTCGC